>Ga0163150_10000796_pt1 | contig 56800 bp, 51 predicted proteins | sample OliLakLV19P2IB_FD_148628 | JGI IMG/M metagenome (GOLD analysis project Ga0163150, IMG submission 148628) | Freshwater microbial mat bacterial communities from Lake Vanda, McMurdo Dry Valleys, Antarctica - Oligotrophic Lake LV.19.P2.IB | ecosystem: Environmental > Aquatic > Freshwater > Lake >...
CTGGCGCCGATCGATCTCAGAAAGATTCAACAAGCTAGGCCGCACCATGCAGCCTATTATATGGTGCGGCCTAGTTAAGAGCAATATTTATTGTAGTCTACTTAGGCAGAAAAATCTTCAAGAATAGCGTCCGCCTGCCCCGCTGGTGTGACATCCCCTTGCGCGGCTTGAAGTACCTGCTACTGGGATTGTTTCTCTATGCCGTCGGCGCCATGTCGGCCGCAGCGATTGCTGCTTTCCTGGCAAGTCCCTATGGACTTGTGGCCGACGTGAAAATGTTGAACTTCTTCCGCAACCTGAGCGGTACTGCAGCCCTGGTAATCGCAGTGCTGGCGCTGCTCTCCGTGGTGATTCAGAATTTCTGGTGCCGCTACCTTTGCCCCTACGGCGCACTGATGGGGCTGGCCGCGCTTTCGGGCCCCAGCAAGATCACACGCCAACCAGAGTCATGTATCGACTGCAGCAAATGCGCCAAAGCCTGTCCGGCCTGGCTTCCGGTGGACAAACGTCCTGCGGTTCTTTCGGCGGAATGCACGAGTTGCCTGGAATGCGTTGCAGTTTGTCCGGCCGAGGGAGCCCTGCAGATGTCGGTTGGCCGCCAGATACCCATTCCGGCCTGGGCAATGAGCCTGGGAATTGCAGCGATCTTTCTGGGCGTGGTTGGGTACGCCAAGATGTCGGGATACTGGGATACAGAAGTTCCCGAGGCAGTGTATTTCCGCCTGATTCCTCAGGCGCAGGATCTGGGGCACCCCTAGACGGCAGTGGTTCGGAGCTGCCACCGACACCCATCGAACTGTCACTGCAGCCCCTTTTGCTTCGTACCGCGTCGGTCATGCCCACCCTACTGTCACGCCGGAGAACAGCCAGGGTTCTTCCTGGAGGCAGGCAAACGACACTCCTGCAGTCACTATGAACAGGCTTCCAGACATGGACAACCTGCGACAGTTTGTTCGAGAACATCAAGTCAGCTGGGAGGCACACCCGATCTTCGAGACCGTCGACGGACAAAGGGTTCCGGTCGGCTATGAACTGGAGCTGCACGCCATAGGTAACGGCACTCGCCAAACAGTCAACCCCGACTCTCCAACGACGATTCAATTGTTCAGGGGGCTTGAGACTCTCGCAGAACCGATCCTGCCGCCTGAACTCAACGCCTCGCGCGTTGAGATCCTGCCCTTCGATCATTCGGTCCATCTGGATCCGCACGAGCATCTTCGTCCCCAAGTGCTGTTGAAGCTCCGGATCTTCCATGCGATGGACTATTTCCAGGCAGCGAGTTCCAATGAAACTCAGTGTCTGCATGAACTGGAGAATTCTTTTAAGGCCCTTGGAGCTACAAAACGGAGTTGAGCCTGGAGCCTTGGCGCGAGGGGAGGCTGTGGACCGGCCGGCGAGGGCATGGCTGGACTAGCCTCCTCGACGGTCGAAAAGATGAATGTCGAGATAAGAGAGTCTCGCGAGGCCAGCTTTGGTTGGGCCTGGATTGCTTTTTCCCTGTCCTTGCGGCGCACGTTGCCCAAGAAGCGCTGACGGACTTCTTGTCAGTCTACAATGCCGCAGTCCGCGCAGTCGGGGAGCGGCTGCAATCGCACGGCCAAGGCGGGTGGAACATCATCGTCTGCGAGATTTGTGGATTGTGCTGTCAATGGGAGGGTGTCTTGCGGCGTGAATAGACCAAGTTCAACCTGGGCTGACGCTTGCAAGCGGACTCTTGCCGGTGGGTGAATTCTCGGCAGAGCGGCTCAATTCACTCAGCTGTGGGACCGGCTTTGATCTGTTGTTTCTGAACAAGATGTAAGAGCATGCGCCCCATATCGGCAGTGCAGACTCTGGTGAAGTACTTGCTAGAGTATTTGGGAAGAGTTCGCTGCTAGCACTGTGGACCGCCGGGGGTTTTCGCTTGGAGGAATCTATGACAACGACCGGTAGCTTCGACTTCCTCACAAAACAGCAGGAAACGCAGAACAATCCGATGCTCAGCATCTATCTGAACGTTGAACCGTCGCGAACCGGTTGCCTCAACCGGCACTTCGAGAGTGAATTGCTGAGCCGGTTGCGATCGATTGAAAAGGAGCTTCCAGACGGGCTTGAACGCCAGAACTTCAGGGCTTCTGCCAGACGCGTGAAGCAATTCGTAGCCAAGCACAAGCCCACAGGCCAAGGTTTGATCTTGTTCTGCAAGGATCACGACAGCTTCTTTTGGTGGCGGGACGTTAAGGTGCCTGTGCGTAACGAAGTCCGTTGGAACCACCGCCCTCATATCCGTCCACTCCTGGAACTCCAAGATGAGTTCGAGCGCTATTGCATCATCCTCACCGACCGCGAGCAGGGCCACTTGTTCACGGTGTTCATGGGAGACATCGAGCAGCATCTTGAGTTGGTTTCTTCCGCTGACGTCAAACACTCCAAAACACCTGGCTCGGATCATCTGCGGTCCCCAATGCAGTTCCAGCGCAAAGCGAACCTGCATGCCCTCTGGCACATCAAGAAGGTTGTCAAGCTTGCGGAACGCCAGATGTCTCTGTGTCCCTACGATCGGCTCATTCTGGCGGGACCCTCCGAAACAACCGGCATCCTTCATCGGCTGCTTCCGAAGCGCCTGAAAGCCCGGGTGGTGGGATCGATCGCGCTGCCCGCGCATGCAACTCCGCAGGAGATCCTTGAAGCGACACTGAAGATTGAACAAAGTGTTGAGCGGGAGGCAGAAGTCAGACTCGTTGACGACCTCGTGGTCTCATCTTCCAAAAGCAGGAAAGCCGTCACAGGATTAGAAGCAACCCTGCTCGCTTTGAACAATAGCGAGATCTGGAAACTGGTTTACGCGCAGGATTGGAACGTTCCTGGCAAGCGCTGCACACTGTGCGACCGGCTTCATGGAGCGGACCGATTCTCGTGTGGGCACTGCAACAAGCCGCTTCAACCCGTCGACGATCTCATCGAACTCATGGCCGAGCGCTTGATCAAGATGGGGCGAAGAGTAGAGCAAGTCCGTGGCGAAGCTTCAGAACATCTGATGCAAGTCGACGGGATTGGCGCATTCCTGCGGCTTCGGGGTCGCCGGCCCAGCCAGTCTGTCACAAAGCCAGGACGAAGCTGTGCGCGAGGGAGTGTTCACCTTCATCCGTAGGCAAACTCCCCTCGTCCCAACGAGGGGAGCTGTGAAAGAACTGAAAATTGATGGCTTCCGGCGCCAAGCGTGCGCAGGAGCGCCCGCCCCACCCAGGCGGACACGTGCGCTCCGCGCGCGTTCTCACCTGTGGATTCGGAGACGGGACGGATCCGGGGTTGGCTCAATCAATCTTTTCACAGCTTCAGGGGAGAGGGGATCTGTGAAAAAAAATTCGTTTGGGTTGTAAACCCGGCTCGGTAGGGACGCGGTGCTCCGCGTCCGGGTTGGGTTTACCGTCGCGGACGCGCAGCAGCGCGTCCCTGCCATTGAATTTTTTCAACTGCTTCAGGGGCTGGGAGCGAGGGGAACCGAACTCTATCAGCTTCTTCGAGGCACGAAGACTATCGTCCCGATTCTGCAGTCCTCAATCGGGTACTCCGCCGCCGAGTGGGAAGGGGTTGAATTTTCCATGCCGAACGACCAAGACCGAGCAATCGGCTCCCCGGAGTACCCGCTCGGCAGTGCTTCCAAACATGATCAGGTCCACGGATGCAGCTCCCCTGGCTCCGAGAACGATCAAGTCAGCATTCCATGTCGTGGTTTGCTTAAGTATCTCCACGAAAGGGACACCATTCACAATGGTGGTCGCTACAGCAAGACCCGCCAGCTCGGCGGAAGAGGAAGCCACGAGCGTGTTCACTGCCTGATGCGCTTTCTCCTCCATCCGCACGATTGCCTCACTCAGACTCTGGGCTGGAAACCACTCAGAGACTACCGGCTGTCCTTCGATCACATGCAGCACACACAGCTTGGCGCGGTTTCGCCGTGCCATCTCGATTGCGGTCTCAAAGGCGGCCAGGGAGCTGTTTGAGAAATCCACAGGACATAAGATTCGCTTGAATGGCATCTTCGCCTCCTCGAGCACGATCTGAGGCACTCGCCGGATCTTAGGCCAGGTGCCCCGATCAGCTGCCGGCCGCTCAGAACGCCATGAATTCGGGCTCAAGCACGGCCCGGATGATGTCGCTGCGAGAGATGATCCCAACCAGGCGCCCGCCTTCAGTCACCGGAACGCGCAGAATTCGGTGCTCCTGAAGGATTTTGATGATTTCCGTAATCGGTGCTTCCACGTCGACGCTGGCTGGTTTCGCCGTCATGATGTCGCTGGCGGTGAGTGTTTCCAGCGTTTTGCCTTCGCCCAGGGCGCGAAGAATATCGGCTTCCGTCACGATGCCCACGACGGTGCCGTCCCGCTCTGCCACTGGCATCCCGCTGAACTCATTGCGAACCAACTGGGCAGCGATGTCCCTGGCCGAGGCTCGCGCTGTTGTGGCCAGTACTGGCTTTTGCATGATCTGACCTGCTGTCAGAACTGCGGTTGCGGTTTGTGCTTTCATGATTGCCTCCTCCTGCAATGGGCCTCGCTCGGATCGCGCACGGAACGGTGCATGCCGGTCCACGGAACGACCTCGGCAATGGAGCTGCGCGAGGCCAAGAGCTCTTGAAGATGATTCTGGAGCGAGATCGAACGATCCCTCCTGTACGGTCTCCGACGTTCGATCATCCGTGACAGTCAAGGAATGCATTGCCGTACTCCTCTTATTGGCTAGCAATTGGCTCGCCAGTTGGGTTCCAACGTGGTATGCGTCTGGCGGGCCTCACGAATCGGTCTCAGCCAGCCAATGCCAGCCGTTGCATCAATTCTTCAATAGGTCTCTCGCCCCAAGGCATCTCAAGTGCCTGCCGAGCCCGCTGAGCGCTGGGTGACCGTTCGCACGGATGGCTCATTTCTCCCAGCAGCGAGGAACGTGTCAAAAGCGAGACCAAGGCGGAAACAAGGTTGAACGCTGGGTGTCAGCAAGACCTGTCCCTGCTGCACGGCCACCCCAAGCGGGGCGAGGTGCGTTGAAGGCACAATCTCTGCAGGCCTTGCCGGATCTGGATTCACTGTCCTTGCGTCCCAAACTCACGAGAAGAGAACTCTGGAGCTAGTCGCGCTGGCTCGGCAATTTCACTTCTGGCCTAATCATCCTTGATGATTCGTCCGAGAAATATCCATAGTCATCCGAGAAAGCTGGCGTGCGCCCAACGATTGAGCGCCACTCGTACAATCAGTACGCTCTGGTTTTGCTGACATCGGCTTGGCCACGAACGACATCATCAGCCCTGGAATAGCAGGAAATATGCAGGCAGTCGACAACACCACTCCCCCGCTTGCCGGCTCGTTGCTCATCGTGGATGACAACGAGAAGATCCGCGATATGCTTTCCCAGCGGCTGGAGCAGAATGGCTATGCCACCACCACCCGAAATGGTAAGAAAGCGTTGGAGCTGGTCAGCGAAGAGTCCTTCGATTTGATTCTCCTGGATATCGAGATGCCGGATATGGGTGGCCTTGATGTTCTGAGAGCTCTTCGTCTAACCAAGACGCCCATTGAGCTTCCGGTCATCGTGGTCAGCGGCAATCATCAAAGCGCAGACATTGTCGAAGCGCTGAGTCTGGGAGCCAACGACTACGCGTCAAAGCCCGTTGATTTTCCGGTGGTCTTGGCGCGGATTAAAACTCACCTCGCACACAAGCGCGCCGAGGCAGCACAGCGCGAAAGCGAAGAGCGTTATGCGCTGGCAGCCAAGGGCGCCAACGATGGATTATGGGATTGGAACCTGAGAACGAATCTCATTTATTTTTCTCCTCGCTGGAAACTTATGCTGGGTCGCGAAGACGCAGAAATCGGATCCATCCCGGAAGAGTGGTTCCGGCTCGTTCATCCTGAAGATATCGAACGGGTCAAGGAGGCGATTGCACTGCACTTGCAGGGTGGGGCTTCTCATCTTGAAGTCGAATATCGCATGAAGCACCAAAACGGGACCTACCGCTGGATGCTGAGCCGGGGGCTGGCCATTCGAGACAAGGAAGGCAGGCCGACTCGAATGGCTGGCTCTCAAACTGACATCAACGAAGGCAAAGTGGCCGACGCGCTGACAGGGCTGCCAAATCGACTGCTGTTCATGGATCGATTAGAGCGGGCCTTCAAGCGCTCCAAGAAAAGGAAGAATTATCTGTTTGCTCTCCTGTTTCTGGATTTGGACCGCTTCAAAGTGGTAAACGACAGTCTGGGGCACTTGATTGGCGATCAGCTCCTGGTGGGCATTGGCCGCAGGCTTGAGCGATGCCTGCGCAATACTGACACCGTCTCCCGCTATGATGACAAACACCTGCTGGCGCGGCTGGGAGGAGACGAATTCACGATTCTTCTGGAAGACATCCGGGGCGTCATCGACGCCACCCTGGTCGCCGAACGGCTGATCAAAGAAGTGATGCACCCTTTCGATCTCAGTGGACACGAGATCTTCGTCTCGACGAGCATCGGCATTTCCATCAGCACGACCGGTTACGAAAACGCCGCAGATATCTTGCGGGATGCAAACACGGCCATGTATCGCGCCAAGACCCAGGGCAAAGCGCGCTATGAGATATTTGATCCTGCGATGCGAGACCATGCGGTCGCGAGAATGCAGCTGGAAACGGATCTTCGGAGAGCGGTTGAGAACCAGGAATTCCGCACTTTTTATCAGGCCATTGTGTCGTTGAGTGACTGGAGAATCTTTGGATTTGAAGCCCTCATTCGCTGGCAACACCCATCTCGCGGGCTCGTTTCTCCCGCTGAGTTCATCCCGCTGGCGGAGGAGACTGGAATGATCCGCTGGCTAGGGCGCTGGATCCTCCAAGAGGCCTGCCGCCAAATGGCAGTGTGGAAAGTGCAGTTCCAGACGAGCGCCCCCGAGATCGTAAGCGTTAACCTATCCGCTCGACAGTTCGCCCAGCCGGATCTGGTGAGTCAGCTTGCCCAAGTTCTGGAGGAAACTGGGCTGGACGCACGGCAGCTGAAGTTGGAAATGACGGAGAGCCTGGTCATGCAGAACGTGGAAACCGCTTCAGAAATGTTGAAAGAGATGAAGGCACTCGGAGTGCTGCTGGCCATTGACGACTTTGGTACCGGTTATTCTTCACTGAGTTATCTCTCCCGATTTCCGATCGATACCTTGAAAGTGGACAGTTCCTTTGTCAGCCGGATTGGAGAGGACAAGGAGAGTCTGGAGATCGTTCGTACGATCATCACGCTTGCCCACAACCTGAAGATGAATGTTATTGCCGAGGGCGTCGAAACCGCAGAACAGCTGGGTCAACTGAGGGACCTCGGCTGCGAATACGGACAGGGATACTATTTCTCACGGCCAGTTTCAGCTGAAGAAGCCAGTCATCTGATTGCGGATCTGCTCCCGCCCCCGCAGGATATGGAATAGCCACCGAGGGATCCGATCGCTAGCCTCAGTTGTGTTCTCTCAGAGCAGATTCAAAACGTGAACGTCCGGCCCTTTATCAGATGCTCTTCACCAGAATCCCATCCGGCCGAAAGCTATTAGTTTTCCAGCCTGTTCCCTCTACAGTTCTGCTCTCGGTTCCCGTCGCCCCAACGCGGGAGAGGATGAAGGCTTGAGAGAAGCCTTCATGGGGCGAAGGGCGAGCACCCGGATGATTGATCCTGCAGGGCTCCAACACCGTAACGCGTTAGCTACAGGGGGAGTTTGGAGTCCGGTAGCTTGCTGCCGCTTTGCACCGTGGCAATTCTCCACAGGCGCAGCTTGCTGCGCCCACACTCGTTGCCCGGCTGTGGACGGTCTAGCATCCCACCTGTTCGCAGCACGGAATTTAAATTGCCAGCAAGCTGGCACGAGCCAGTATCCACCAAAAAAGCGGCAGCAAGCAAGCTGCCGCACTCCAAAGCGCAGCACCCCCAATAACTAACGGATTACTCCAACACCCTCATCCAGCGCTGGTTTCCGCGTGCTGATCGGCTCTGTCGGATCCCCCCTCATCCCCAACCGAAGCGCCGGGTTTCGTCACTATGTTCTGCAATCCTCAATAGGAGGCGTCCGCCTTTCTCCAGTACTCGGGCAATCCTCGCTTGGTTGCCAGCAGGATCTCCAGAATCTCTCTGCGATCGGTTTTCGACAAACTCGCGAAGTCCGGGTTTTGATCCTCATTGCTGAGTACCTTCCAAAATCTTCGGTAGAAAGTGTCCTTTGCCGCGGCCGGCAGAGCCTCGAAGGCTTCTGAATAAATGAGGAAGCTGCATCGGTAACGAAACAGCCGCTGTTTCAAGTCGAGGTCGCGCAACGAACGGCCTCGACGATCCCTGGGGCCGGCGTTAGGGAACTCTTTTTGAAAATTCGAAGTGCCCGACACCGGCTCTGTCAGCACAGCTTCGTCGGTGAACAGCATGTACTTGAGGAGGGCTTCCACCTGCGTCTGAATTCGCCGGCGCGTGGAATCCGACCTGTAGTCGTGTGGCTCGCCCATGGCCCGGTTCATGTCTTCCTGCTGAGCCAATGCCAGGCGCGTCTCCCAGCCAGTCCGAGTTAGCAGATTGTGCAGTCGCGTTTGATGTTCCAACACCATGAGCGCCACCAGATCGCTGTCGGGCGTGGGATAGGCCGAGAGTTGAACCCGCTTCGCCAGCTGGGTGAGGTTTGCACCCGCCTCGATGTCCATTTGGTCTGGCTTGTTGGGATCTTGAACCCAGACGTTGCCCATATGCCGCTGAGCGCCATGGGTCCCTGTCACATACCAACCTCCCCAGCGTTCCTTCAAAGGGCTCGAATGGTCCGTCTGAAAGGAGCCGGCTTGAAGCTGCGGGAATCCTTCGCGGTCGGGAAACACGGATCTGACGAAATGCCCGGGGACTCCAAGGGTTCTCGGTGAAGCGTGGCATTGCAGGCATTCATCCCGCCGGATGAATTTGGGTTTGTCGCTCTTCCTTTGGTCTAAGGAATAGAATATCGCGCCCCGTTCCGGATCCACAGCGGATAGCTCGACGACGTCACCGCCCTGCACCCAGCCTACATAGGCAGTGTCATTGAAATAGACGGCTCGCGGCGCTGCCGGTGCGATGCGGTATTGCTGAAAGCTGGTCTTGGAGAAGACCAACATCTGCGAAGACACAAGAATCTGAAGTTGCTTCAACACCGAAAGCAGGTATCCGCCCGGGGCGGCATATTCCAGCTGCACTTCCCCTCGATCCAGCCTCAGCTGCAGTTGAGCAACGGGATCATCCTTGGGAGGTGCGAGGTAACGGATCGCATCGTCTTCAACCGGCAGCACAAGCGAGGACTGCGATCTTGTGATACGGGCCGCAACGGCCAGCATCAGAAACAGCGCAAGAATGAAAGTCGTGGTTCTTATGGAACGTGTCATACAGGGTTTCCTCAAATCTTATTTGTCGCAGGACACGCGATTCTATTTTGTAATTCTCATAGTCCCTTGAAGTATCTCCGGACACGACTCCTTCTCTTGTTCTTGAAGGATTCTCAAACGAAAGATATCAATGCCGCGCACCAAAATCCATTCACGCCCAAGCAGTTTGACGGCCAACCCGGCAGCGGAATCATCTTCGCTCCTCATGACAGGCGTCTGTCCTTGGAGCGAGCTCGCCCTCGACTGGAGATTCTGTCGCGCCCAACATCGTTCCGGCGGATCGCCTGCAGTATCGGTCTGGCATCCCATGTGCACGTTCAAGATGGATGGACGGCGTCAGGCCGTTCCTGTTCAGCCAGCGCTGGACGATTGGTTCGTGCCTGCGTTCTTCCTTCCACGGATTTCGAGTTTCCCGCCGAGCTCTCAAGGAGGTGCTTATGAACATACCAGCAAGGTTGGAGAACTATCTGGCAGAAAAACATGTTCCCTATACCCGATCGACACACCGTCTGGCCTACTCAGCTCAGGGAGTTGCTGCAGCCCAGCATGTGGCCGGATGGACGGTGGCCAAAACCGTCATACTCAAGGCGGAGGACCAGTTTCTCATGGTTGTCCTGCCCGCACCGATGAAGGTCGATCTTCACCTCCTGCGGGAACAACTGCCGTTCAAGCCGCTTGAGCTGGCGGATGAATGGGAATTTGGCCGCCTGTTCCCCGATTGCCAGCTTGGCGCCATGGCTCCGTTCGGAAACCTCTATGGTCTTCCGGTCTACGTGGAAGAGTCTTTGGCCCGGCAGGATGAGATTGTCTTTAACGCCGGGACTCACGTGGACACAATCCGAATGAAGTACAAAGACTTCGAGCAGCTCGTGGGACCCACGGTGATTCATGCGGCTGCCCTGAGTGCGCGTGGCTGACATGGAAGCATGCCTTGTTTTGTTTAGGTCTTCCCGCGCCGTGTGGCTGATATGACTCATTAATGGGTCAAATGGGCCAGTCAGCCAGATCGTGAGCCACCAGGCAATCGGTCAACGGCTGAAGGAGGTGCCCAATGTTCAAACGGCCAGCCCTTCTGATACTGGCGGCCCTCTGCTTGGGATGCGCGCCGGTGCAGGACATGAGCGGCACCTGGAAACTCAACGCGGAGAAATCAGATCGGCAGGGTGTGCGAAGACCGCTAAGCGTCGTCGTGACTGTCGAGCACCGGGAGCCGATGCTCAAATACTCGGGCTGGGTGACTTATTCAGACAGCCCCCCGCGCGGCTTCAGCTTCGATGGCGCCATCGATGGCAAGCCCCATCCGGCTCTCCGATCTTATGGCCCGGGACCGTCGCAACTGAGACGGCTCGGAGCGCGCGTAGTTGAGTCTGACTTTCGTTCCGCCGACGACAGGTTTCGCGAGGGTGCACAGATCGTCCTTTCCGCCGACGGCAAGCAGATGACCCGGCGCCTTCATTTGAACGGCCCCAATGGCCGGGAAGACTGGACTGAGGTCTACCAGAAAGAGTGATCGGGAAACGCGGAGGAAGCACGAGCGATTCGCGCGCTGAAAAAGGATGGGCTGTCGCGCTCGGCTGCTCCATTCCTGTTGAGGATGTTTCTGGAATGACAACTTAAAGGAAAGGAGGAAGTCGAAGGCTGGTGGGTGTTCCGGGCCAGAGTCTACCCATGAGACAGCCTGGAGAGGCCAAGCATGCCGGAGACTGAAACGACGATGAAAATCAATTACAACCGGTTGAAACCGGTATTCCTCGGAATGGCCGTCGTGGCGCTGATTCTGTCCGCGATCGGCATATGGGATGTCTCAAGCTCTCCCTACTCGGGCTATCGCTTGAGCGCCGACTATCGAGTGGTTCGGGTTGATCCCGGGAGCCCTGGGGCCGAAGCAGGAGTCAGGGTCGGCGACAGAATCACGAAGATTGACGGGGTCTCGACTGAAAGGCTCTATCAGTTATCAAAACTGTCCAGAGCAGAAATTGGCGAAAATCAGAAGCTCACCCTGCTGCGTGGTGGCAGTGAGTTTGCCGCGACGGTCACGCCAACGGCGTTGCCGACCGGAAATTGGATTCTCATTCGAGCCAAGAATCTCATGGGACTGTTGATGATCGCTATTGGCTATGCGATCTTCAAGAGGCGTCCCGGCAAAGAGGTTTCCCTGTTCTTCCTGTTCAACCTTTTCGTCGCCCTGGCCTTCATCACACCGCCCTATTTTGAGTCGGTGGGACTGAGAAGCGCAGTCGCACTGAACTTTCTGGTGTTCCTGACCCTGGGCCTGGCGTTCTTTCTGCACCTGACAGTAATCTTTCCGAAACCGAAACCTCTGGTTCAGGATACTCCCCTGGAGCTCTTTATCTATGGGCCCGTTCCTTTGATGACGCTTGCGTATTCGGCCCTCCGGCTCTTTCAGCCCGATGCGGATCTCTTGCTCAACGTGGTTTTGCACTATGCGTTCGGGCTGCTGGTACTCCTGTGTCTGGGTTTCGCGGTGGCTGCGGTCGTCAATAGCCATTGGATTGCCGGCGATCCAGAACGCGGGTCAACGCGCACCATGCTCATCGGCTGCTTGCTCGGCACGATTCCAGTTGCCGCCGGGCTGTTGACAAATTCTTTTCTTCCTTACACGGCGCTGCCCTTGAGCGACTACTACGCGCTGCCGGTGATTCTGGTGACACTGTCGTTTGGCAAGGCGCTCTGGCAGCTCAAATCAACCGGAGAGGTCTCCGGCCTGCGGCGAGTGGCCTGAAGGGACGGTGCCAGTTCGACGAGAATATTCCCCCTTAACAAAAGGGGGCGCCGAGAAGCGGCAGGGGGTTGTCTGGCCGGCGATCGCAAATCTTCACGACAACCCCCAGAAGGCGCAACGACCGCAGTCGTTTCGCCTTCCTTCCCCCTTTGGTAAGGAGGAGCTTCAGGGAGGACACCGTGATTACCCTGCAAAAGATTCTGGTTCCAACGGATTTCTCCGATATCTCACAATTTGCTCTTGAGCACGGCTTAGCCCTGGCTGAGAAGTTCCGGGCGAAGCTCTACTTGATGCACGTTTGGGAGCTTCCCATGACGAGCTCCCTGTTGCCCCCGGAGCCATATCCAGAGTCGGTCTTGACCGAAGCACAGAAAGCAGAGTCGGATCATTTGACAAAGGTCACCCAGGAACTGAAGGCCTCTAACTTCGATGCTGAGCCGGTGTTTGTCCTTGGGAAACCCTATATGGAGATTGTCAAGACAGCGGCAGACCTGGAGGTGGATCTCATCGTGATCGCTTCTCACGGCCGGAGCGGAATCAGTCATCTGCTCCTGGGTTCGGTTGCGGAGAAAGTGGTGCGACTTGCGCCGTGCCCGGTGTTCACAGTGAAGCCGCCACAGCCTGCTGCCAGCCGGGCTGCTTGACTTGAGTGAGCGGAAAGGCCCGGCGTGGAAGCGGCGGTGTCCGACGGAGTTGTTTGCATCGGCCACAGCGGCGATGTCCGTCGAGGGTGATCGCTCTTGCCCTGGCAGGAGGTGAACCATGAGTTCTCGACCGTATCTTTGGATCTCCGGAAGCATCTTCGGGGTCGTGGCCGCTCTGCATGCGTTGCGACTCCTCAACGGATGGCCATTCCAAGTGGGGCCGTGGGTCCTCCCCGTCGCGTTGTCGTGGGCTGGCGCGGCAGTTGCGGCTGGTTTGTGCCTTTGGGCCTTTCGTCTGTCCGCCCGGGCGTAACTCTTGGGTCGTGGCGAAACGCCTGTAGAGCTAATTATTTAGAGTAGGGACAGGCAGCTCACGCAATTGGGAGAGGCGCTTTGTCCCCCTTGGCAAAAGAATCGAAGCTTTGAGAAAGCTTCGCCGCGTTCCTTACGGCAGGGGGTGTTGAGATTGCCTGAGACCCCCTGTGGTCCCCCTTCGTAAGGGGGACAAAGAGAGCAACCAGACCTTCGGTCTGGCCAGGATCTCTCCCCGAGAGCCATGGTCTCTGCTGCCAAAAAAGAGCGCCGCCTTCGCAGGCGCTCACGACTTCACAACTGTTGGCGCGCCGCCATGAAAGGAGGAAACCGATGCGAGAACTTGCTCCAGAATTCGCTTCACTAAGCTTATTTGCCGTTTTCCTGGTCGTGATCTGGCTTGTCAATTCCATCAAGGTTCTCCGCGAGTATGAGCGGGGCGTGATCTTCCGACTGGGGCGTCTGCTGCCGCAGCCCAAAGGTCCGGGTCTTATTTTTGTGTTCTGGCCAATCGACCGCATGGTATGGTGAGGGTTGCGCTGCGTACGGTAACTCTGGAAGTCCCGCCCCAGGACATCATTACAAGAGATAATGTTTCCGTAAAAGTCAACGCGGTGGTCTATTTTCGCGTGATTAATGCCATCAGGTCCATCGTGGAAGTGGAAAACTATCTTTATGCCACCACCCAGTTGGCCCAAACCACTCTGCGTTCAGTACTGGGGGAGGTTGCGCTGGACGATCTCTTGAGCCGGCGGGAGACCCTCAACGCCAAACTCCAGGAGATTCTGGACAGACACGCGGATCCGTGGGGGATCAAGGTGGCGCTGGTCGAGGTGAAGCAGGTGGACTTGCCGCAAGAAATGCAGCGGGCCATGGCGAAGCAAGCGGAAGCCGAGCGCGAGAAGCGAGCCAAGATTATCCATGCCGACGGAGAATTTCAGGCATCCGAGAAGCTGGCGCAAGCTGCGACAGTGATCTCTCGAGAGCCGGTGGCTTTGCAACTGCGTTACCTGCAGACCCTGACTGAGATTGGAGTAGAGAAGAACACCACGGTGATTTTTCCGATTCCCATTGATATCGTCGAGGCGTTTCGAAAGCGGTGAATCGGCCGCGATCTGACAGCGGGCAAGCTCTTGGTGTACCGACAGGACCCGCAGGTTCACCCGTCGGATTCAAGGTGACGGAATCGATCTCAGGCCGCGGAGAGCTTCAGCAAGTTGGGGCGACAGAATCGCGGGTGGTGTGCTCGAGGTGCGGCAATGGAGAGTGAACAGCATTGGGACCGAGTGTACGGCACTAAGTCTCCGGATGTGGTGAGTTGGTATCGTCCGCACCTTGAGAGATCGCTTGCGTTTATTGAAAATGCTGGCCTCGATCGGGCCGAGGGCATTATTGATGTCGGCGGTGGAGCGTCTACGCTCGTCGACGACCTTGTAGGGAGAGGGTATCAGGACGTCACGGTGCTCGACATCTCCTCGCTGGCGATCTCCCGCGCTAAGACACGGCTCGGGACGCGCGCTGATGCCGTGACCTGGCTCGCGGGAGACATTACACGCATCGTGCTGCCTGAAAAGCGATTCGCTTTCTGGCACGACCGGGCAGTGTTTCACTTCCTCACCGCCGCGGAGGACCGACACGCGTATGTGGCGGCAGTACGACGCGCGTTGAAAGTCAACGGCCACATCGTCGTTGCCACATTCGGACCAAGGGGGCCAGAGAAATGTAGTGGGCTAGACGTAGCACGTTATGACGCTGGTGCTCTGCACGGCGAGTTTGGTGCCAGTTTCCAAAGGGTCGACAGTTGCACCGAACACCACCTGACCCCGTGGGGAACCGACCAGGAGTTCGTGTACTGCTATTGCCGGATACAGCAGTAGCCGTGCCACCCAACCACGGCTCGCGGCCGAGCGTTAGACCCGCCGGAGATTTCTTTCCAATCGCACTGTTTGCCATTATCTCCACGTGGGACAGCGCGCATCACCCGATGCGGCCAAGGCAATTGCACCAAGTCCTGGCCGGGCATTCACGATTTCTTGGCTGTCTTTGCGTAGAAGGCGCTCAGTCGCTGCTCTACCTTTTTGCTCTTGCATTTGGGGCATTCAACCTTGAGTTTGTCGTGTTCCGTGATGCTTAACACGACCGTGAATTGGTGCCTACACCCCTGGCATTGATATTCATACACTGGCATGATCTCACCTCCGTTGATGGATGTTTCCGCCTGAACGGCTCCCGAGGGCATTCTAGACCCAATCCGTCGAAGCGACTGGAAAGTCGCTTCAGCCAGCGTCTCGAAGGCCTGACCCACGTGCCAGGGTGACGATGGCTAGCCCTCCTCCCTGTCCCTGCAAGGATCTTCAGGGATAAAGAGCGTCTACAACCTTGTGCAAGCGCTCGTTTATCACCTCCGCGGTGGTCTCTAGTTTGGGATTCTCGACAACCGACAGCATCTTCTGAGCGTCAATGGCCGCAACAGCACAGCTGGCCCTGTTCTTCGTATACGATGACATTGCACGGAAGCAGCAGGCCGACTCCGATTTCCTGCTGCAGGGTGTGATAGGCCAACCACGGATTACAGACGCCGAGAATGACGTACTCCTTGAAATCAGTGCCGAGCTTTTCTTGAAACTTCTCCCGAAGGTCGATCTCAAAAAGAACCCCGAACCCCTCAGTCAGCAATGCCTCTCTGGTTCGGTCGAGCACCTGGCGGAACGGCAAGCCGAACAAGCGGCCATAGCCGTACTTCAACTCCTTCTTGTCTTGGGTGGCGTCAGGGCTTGTCATGGGGGCGATGTCCTTTCCGACGGTTTTCATTGGTCTCCAGTTGCGGATCATGCCAGCCCCAGCTCTTCAACAACGTGCAGTTCGACATAGCGGCTTGCGGCTTGCGGCCCGCAGCCTCGGGCCGCTCAGGCAAGTGTGACAAACCGGTCTCCTAAGAAGGACTATCGCCTTGCGGGTATCGAAAGATCGGATCTTCCTTCATGGCTTTCTCTTTGACGGCCTCGACTTCCTGCGGCGTCAGGGGAGCAAAGTCAGCAGCCAGTCCCAAGGCCATTCTGAAGAGGTTTTCGTCGCCGGGTGGAATTGGCGGCCGTTACCGGATGAGAGAGCGTAAACCGCAATCCCAGCATAGCCTCCGAAAGGACATCGAGCGGCTCGTACCAGCACTTGGGATAACGTTTCTTCTCGCCTTTCGGTAGGCGTCTCTTGGCCATGGCCTTCAAGGCGAGAATGCCCATCTGTTTTGACCGGGCCTTGGCGAGAACCTCGGGACCGAAGTTGCCGGCATGCCAGGTGGCAAAGTTGACGGGAAAGAGAATCGTGTCGAAATCGAAACGCTCCATGAGTGCCATCGCCGCTTCCACGGAATGGGCGGAGAATCCCAGGAAGCGGACTTTTCCGGCTTGTTGTGCCCCGCGAAAGGCTTCCAGGGCTCCATTGGAGCTGAAGATTTCATCGACTTCGTCCAGAACAGTCACCGCGTGAAGCTGGTAAAGGTCGAAATGGTCGGTGCGCATTTTCTTGAGAGACCGTTCCAATTCTGCTGCGGCCGCCGCTTTACTACGCTCGGTTGTTTTGCATGCCAGAAAGACTTTCTTCCTATAGGGTTCAAGAGCCGGCCCCAACCGCTCTTCCGCATTGCCATAGCTGGGCGCTACGTCGAAGTAATTGATCCCGGCATCGATGGCTTCCCCGACGCGTTGCGATGCTTCTCTGGGAGTGGCATTCATCACCACGATCCCACCGAAACCCAGAATGGAAAGCCTCTCGCCTGTCTTTCCGAGGGATCGTTGCTCCAGTTTTGCGGGATCCTTGAAACGCCCGATAGCCGAGAGATCGCCAGGGAAGCAGCTCAGAAGGGCAAGCGCTCCCGACGATTCCTGAATGAAGTGACGTCGATTCATAATGACCTCCAGCGAATGATTGCGATCCGGACTCATACTCCAGGTCCCAACGGCTCGGAGTGTGTTTTCTGCCGCCTTTGCTGCGCCCTACTAAGACCCTGCTTTACCGTTGGGCCAACAAGCTGGTCAGTTGTACTCGGGAACTTCGCACACGGGCATCCGTTTTCCAAACTTCAGGTCATAAATCCGGCGATGGGTCTGTCGGGCAGCATCGGTGCTGGGTCGCGACGAAGTTTGCAGCTCGGTCAAGTCAGTGAGAACGGACCAGGAAGGGCGCCAAGAAAGCTTGAGGTCGAGACTGGTCTCGCTGGAGATCGGATCGGGATTATCAACTCTCGATTGTGTCCAGGACTCCGTTCGTTTTCGACTGCTGCGCCGGGGCATAGGATGCCTCTTGCTACCTGTAGTTCCACAATAGTTCGACAGTGACACCGCCTATCGAATCCGTATCAACATAGGCGAAACGTCCCGAGCCGGGCTTGCCGGCGTCTCCCCAGGCCCCCGACTGCGAAACCTGGAAGCCGAGCGTCTTCCACGAACGGATCACCTGATCGATGTCGTTCACCTGGAATCCGAGGTGGTGAAAGCCTTCGCCGTGACGCTGGAGGTGGTCTTCATAGACAGAAGGGCCCTTCAACGGAATACACCATTCATAGACGACCTTGCCGTGGCGTTGCCATCCTAGTTCCTGGTCAAAGAATCCAGGCTGGCCCCGATAGCTGAGATCACGAAGGACGCCATGCGTGAGTGAAAGTTCTGGGAATCCGAGTCTCTTCCAGAAGAGAGAAACAGGTTGTGGATTGCGAACCACAAAGGCGAACTGGGAGTGCTGCAACTGATAGGGACTGTCTTGTGAGCCGGTCGAAGTCTCACAGGGGGTTGGATGGGAATCGTGGATCAGTCCCAGAACGTAGCCTCCTTCTTCCTCTGTATCGAGATAAGCGGTCTTGACCACTCCTTGGGCGTCCTCGTAAGACTCCCTTTGAAGGACATCGAGCCCCATCTGACATAGGATCGCCAGCTCTTGCTTGAAGGAGTCTGGGGTTGGTACCCGATGAACGAGGCTGAAGATGCCGTCGCCATGCTCGCCCAGAAACTCGGTATAGGCATTCTTGCCATCCAGAGGCTGGACCCACTCAACTTCCAGTCCTCCCAGACGGGCGGTTGCTCGTCGCAACCTCATCGCTGCAGGCTTATCTCGGAACTGTGCGTCCTTGAGTTCGAGAATGCCATGTTGTTGGATGTCCTTAAACCCCAGTCGACTCCAGCCCGCAATCACCCGGTCCAGGTCTTTTACGACCCACTGAACACGATCAACCGTCTTATAGAACTCAGGTAACTGTCCCCAAGCCGGCTGGGCGAGAATGGAGATGTAGAGAAACGTAGCGGAAACAAACGCAAGCAGGATTCGTTGCATACTCATTTCTCCTCGACAATGACAAGGCCCCAAGGTGAACTGAGTCTTGGCGTCCCAGCCGGTGGTCTGCGCGTTCGTTTCGCCGGCCATCACGCGCAACCAATATGGCAAGGGGTCGAGCGAGAGCTTTGAGCTAGCGGGAGCCGCTGGAGAATCTCTTAATGAAAGTTGTGGGTCTCCAATCTCCCCGTTGGGTGTGTATCTACTGACCTAAAGTCCGCGGATCTGTAAGAGCCACGCCCACCCACTCCGGGGTCCGGAACAATCAATGGTTGCATTTCAAACGCCTTGGACCATAAGGTCAACCATTGCTAGAAGAAAGTACGTTGCAACTTTTGCAATCCGCTCTCCAACAGCAGCCAGCCATCGAAGAATCAACAATCAACTTCTAGCTGTTGTGGTTTTCATCACCTATTGCATTAAGTGGCGGCTTTTCACCGGAGGTGGCAAGGACTGCGGAGCGGAAGAGTCGGGTGGTCCGTAACACTGGCCGGAGATGTTCGATCCCCTCTGGGTGAATTCTCGCGAACCTGGCTCATCTCACCCGTCAATTCAGGTCACCCTCGGCGCAACACAGCGATCTCCTGTGACCTCGAGCCGCAGCCCCAGCAGCATGCCTAGGGATTCCAACAGGTCTCTGCATGGTGAGTGGGTTGCTCTCTCTAAACAGGGTTGATACTGCCGATGGGACTAGCGTCCCAAGGGAGTCAGCTGTTGACTGCGAGAGGAAGAATCGTCCTGAGTGGTAGGGGCGTTTCCAAAGAGCAAGGTCGTTACCCTTTTGCGTGGAAGTCTCGCTCTCATGCAACCGGCCCGCGTTCTCTGGATTCACTGGCAGGCCATCCGTCGATAGTGACTGCTATGGGGCAGTTTCCACATCGGGCCCCAATTTCTGTTGGCAGGTCCATCCGATGGCTCGGACCGATGCGGCATTGCTGGCGACCTCAGACCGCGGGGAGCCATAGCAAGTTCTCAGCGGAGAACTTTTTACAATCGCTATTCCAGCCGTGGTCTCTAACAGTCAAGCTGCGGGATGAACGGACGAACCGCAAATCGAAAACGAGGAACACCATGAATCGTGAACCTGTGAAAATGCTGCCGATCCGGGAGATTGCAGACCAGCTTGAGATCCCCGAGGACTACCTGGAGTATTACGGGAAGTACACTGCCAAGTTGCGGCTTGAACTCCTTTCCAATCTGAAATCTCGACGTGAAGGCAGACTCATCCTGGTGACGGCGATGACACCCACTAGCCACGGCGAAGGGAAGACTGTCGTTTCAATTGGGCTGGCCCAAGCCATCCAGCAGTTGGGCAAAAGGAGCGTGGTCACGTTGCGGGAACCCTCTTTGGGACCGGTTTTCGGAGTGAAGGGGGGTGCGACCGGAGGAGGCAAATCCAAAGTCATTCCAAGCGAGCTCATTAATCTGCACTTCAATGGCGACTTCCATGCGGTCACTTCTGCGCACAACCTGCTGGCTGCGATGATTGATTCCCATCTTCACCACGGGAACAGTTTGCAGATCGACATCGACAACATCTTCTGGCCGCGTGCCATTGACATGAACGACCGGGCCTTGCGCCACTCCATTGTCGGCCTCGGCGGGAAAGCCAATGGGGTACCCAGAGAGACCGGGTGGGTGATCACAGCGGCGTCCGAGATCATGGCAATCCTTGCTCTGGCCAACTCACGGGAGGACCTGAGGCGGCGGCTCAACGAAATTGTCATTGGGCTTGATCTCAAAGGAAAGCTCCTCCGTGCTGGTGACCTTAAGGCAACAGGAGCAATGATGGTTCTTCTGAACGAAGCGATCTTGCCGAATCTCGTTCAGACTTGCGAAAACACGCCTGCCTTGGTTCACACTGGGCCCTTTGCCAACATCGCTCACGGAACCAGCAGCGTCCTTTCGCAGAGGATGGCGTTAAAGCTAGCCGACTATACCGTGAACGAAACCGGCTTTGGGGCCGACTTGGGAGCCGAGAAGTACTTGGATATCGTGATGACTTCTTCCGGCTTGAAGCCAGCGGTAGCGGTGCTCATTGCCACAGTCAAAGGCCTGGCGGCCCAAGGGGGATTGAGTGGTGGAGCTGTTCCGGCGGGCCAGATCCGTTCCCGGTACGGTTTTAGTAATCTTGCCAAACATATTGAAAACCTTCGCAAGTTCAATTTACCTCTGGTGGTCGCCATCAACCGGTTTCCTTCCGACACCCCGGAAGAGCTCGATTCGGTTCAACATTTCTGCCGGGATGTCGACGCAGAGTGCGCGATAACTGAGGTGTTTGAAAAAGGAGGGGCCGGCGCTCTCGAACTTGCAGCGAAGGCGATGGCTCTGGCAGACCGGTCCTACAACCGAGAAATTTCTCCACTCTATCCCGCGACACTTTCCATTGAGCAAAAAATCGAGAGGGTGGCGAAGGACATTTATGGCGCGCGCGCGGTCTATCTCGAGTCGGCTGCTCGCAAGCGGTTGCAAGAAATAGATGAGCTGGGCTTTGGCCGGTTACCCATCTGCATCGCCAAGACTCAGTCATCACTTTCAGATAATCCCAAGCTCTTTGGCGCTCCCAGAGACTGGAGGCTCACAGTAACCGATGCACACCTGGCAGCGGGAGCAGGGTTCATCGTTGTCGTCGCCGGGAATATGCTACTCATGCCCGGCCTGTCGAAAAATCCGCAAGCCATGATGTTGGATGTCGACGAAGGGGGCCATATCACCGGACTTGCGTAGAGTTGCATTGCAACATTGTGTGGTGCTTCTTGCATTGGCCGTGGAGCTTTTGGTGACGAGCTCCGCAGCTACCGCATAGAGCACACCGATTTGGACTAATGACAAAAAATGCATGCCGAATTTGTGAGCGGAGCACTTGGTTCCGCCGTCAAGTGCGGTAGCCATCTGGGCTATTGGGAATTACAGAGTATAGTGACGATGATCTTCGTCGCTCGAAAAATCACCCACCGACTCAAAACAACCTGAGGAGGAGTTATGCAACCGCAAGATCCAACCTTCGCTGAGGAAATGACCCGAAGAAACAAAGAAGCCTTGCAAGACGAAATCGCTCGAAGAGCCTATGAGCTCTACGAAGCCCGCGGGTATGTTGATGGATTTGACCTCGACGATTGGCTTCAGGCAGAGCAAGACGTTGTGGAATCAGAACCAGCAGGAAGAGCCGCTGCTACTGGACGCTAAGTAGAAGGTTCATCCATGATCGGTTCACCCGATTCCTCACAGGTTGCCTATTTCTCGATGGAAATGGCGCTGGATCCCTCGGTTCCGACCTACAGCGGGGGACTCGGTGTGTTGGCTGGCGATACCTTGCGAGCCGCGGCCGACCTGGGGGTGTCGATGGTGGGAATCACCCTGGTCCATCGAAAAGGCTACTTCAATCAGGCCCTCGACCCGCAAGGCAATCAGGCCGAAGAGCCTGCCGCCTGGAACCCCGAGCGAATGCTGGAGCCGATGAAGCCCCAGGTTTCAGTGTCCATTGAGGGCCGCCAGGTAAAAATACGAGCCTGGCGATTCATGGTGGAGGGTATCGAGGGCCACGTTGTTCCCGTCTATTTGCTCGACACAGCTCTTCCAGAGAACAGCCTTTTTGACCAAACGTTGACAGACGATCTCTACGGTGGTGATTCGCACTATCGTCTCTGTCAGGAAGTCGTGCTCGGCATGGGAGGTGTGGCCATCCTACCCAAGCTGGGCCACAGTCATATTGGAAGCTACCACATGAACGAGGGCCACTCCGCCCTGCTCACTCTGGCCCTCATCGAGCATCGATTGGCGGGACGCGCCCTGCTGTCCGCTAAAGAGGAAGACTTGCATGCCATTCGGCACAAGTGTGTTTTCACGACGCATACGCCCGTTCCAGCCGGTCACGATCAGTTTCCCAGGGAACTCGTGCGACAGGTTCTGGGAGCCGAACGAGCCGATGCCTTGGAGCACACCAACGCTTTCTTCGGGGGCGCCTTGAATATGACGTACCTCGCCTTGTTTGGTTCCCGCTATATCAACGGAGTTGCGATGCAGCATGCCGAGGTGTCGCGCGGGATGTTCCCCAACTATCCGATCCGAGCGGTCACGAACGGTGTTCATGCGACGACATGGACGACGGCGCCATTTCGGAAACTCTATGATCGGCACATCCCTGAGTGGCGTCACGACAATCTCTATCTTCGATACGCCATCGGGATACCGAGCGCCGAAATTCGGGATGCGCATGCCTGCGCCAAGCAGACCCTGATCGAGGAGGTGCGCACCCGGAGTGGTATCCAGCTTGACGAAAAGGTCATGACTATCGGCATTGCTCGCAGGGCAGCCAGCTACAAGCGTGCCGACCTTTTGTTTGCGAATCTCGAGAGGCTGAAGTGGATCGCGAAGAACGTTGGACCATTGCAAGTCATCTACGGCGGCAAAGCGCACCCAAGGGACGAAGAGGGTAAGGCCGTGATTCGCCGGATCTTCGCATCGGCTGAGGCGCTCAAAGGCTTTGTGAAGGTCGTCTACCTCGAGAACTTTGACTGGAGCTGGGCGCCACTCGTGTACAGTGGCGCAGATTTGTGGCTCAACACGCCCAAGCGCCCCTATGAAGCGTCGGGCACCAGCGGTATGAAGGCTGCTCTCAATGGAGTTCCCAGTCTGAGTGAGCTGGACGGCTGGTGGGTGGAAGGATGCCTCGAAGGCGTCACCGGATGGGCCATCGGCAGCGGCCCGGAATCAACAGACAATGAAGCCGCAGAAATTGCTTCGCTCTATGACAAGCTCGAAACAACCATCCTTCCCCTCTTTTATGGACGTCCCAACGTCTATGCAAAAGTGATGCGTTCGGCGATTGCTGTGAACGGTTCGTTCTTCAACACCCAGCGCATGGTTTCACAGTATCTCCGGAATGCCTATTTCTCAGAGGGTTTGGAAGACTAGCAGGCGCCAGATCTGCCGGAATCCAAAAGGGTGCAGTTCTCACCCGGGCTGCCTACCGACAGTCGTCGTCTGAGTTCCTTTGTCCCCCTTGGCAAGGGGGACGCCGCGCTTTCTGCGGCAGGGGGTCTCCAGGTTGCCTCAGACCGCTATGGTCCCCCTTCTCAAAGGGGGGGAACAAAAACTCCAACCCTTTCGGCCACTGGTCCGTGCAAGGCGAGACTTAACATTTCTTAGTGCGTTTGTATTAATCCGTCGTTCCAAGATCGTCCATGAGCACTCGCTGGACCAGCTCGTTTTCTGCATGTTCGTGCCGGTTCAGAAGTTCAAGGAGACGGAGGATCTTTTTTCTGAGCTGCGATGTTTCCGAAGACGGTGCCCCCCCGCTTGCCATCCTGCACAGTTTTTCGCTCTCAGCATGAATCGTTTGATGGTCTTGTTTGAGGCGTTCGACTTGTGGAGAAGAGTGCGGCGATACACCGACGACCTCTTCCATAAAGCCGCCAAACTCCTCAAATGCAAAGTGGGTTTTAAGATTAGAGTCCAAGGAGAGCAGGCTGTCACGAACTGAGTTCAGCCAGCCGGATTGCGCTGGACTCACCGGACGCTCCACGAGATCTTTCAGCTCTTTCGCCGCTGCCCCAATCATCTGATGCTCCCGCTGCAGCTGCTCAGCAATACTCTTGATCAGTGTAGACATGGGGATCACTCCTTCCGGGACCAGACTACGTTAATAATTTCAGCAATCGGCTCGCCAACAGCAACGTTTTTGAACCGTCAGCTCTTCTGGTGCGATCCAGGACTGCAGAAAGGAGTGACGATAGATTTCGTGGCTCGAGATAAGTCAGGAATGGAGGCATACATGGCTCCGCTGCGAGCGGCCTCGATCGAGTGAGAGGGAGTTCTGGCGAACCCGAATAGTCCGGAATCCCCGTATGAAGTATCTGGTGTGGCAGCCCGTTTGCATTCACATGATTGGCCATGGGAACTGAACGCTCAGTGGCCAACGCGGGGTGTTAATCGCTTCCCCAGAACGAACGCAACAATTCGAGACCGGGATTTGTCTTAAACCGCTTTCCGCCACGACGGACTACCTTGGTGTCAGGCGCAAAAGGAGGGCATCAATGATCAAGTTCAAACGGATTCTCTTCCCCACTGACTTCTCGCCCGCAGCGGTCCATGCCCTCGACTATGCAATCTCATTGGCCCTGGAACACGAGGCAACGCTGGTCCTGGTGCATGTGATGGAAGACATCGGGTTTGCCTCACCGTTTACCCTGAGCTCGTTTCCTGTGAATCTGGAGTACCAGCATGGCATGGATGAACAGGCCAAGGTCGAATTACAGAAAGCAGTGGCGGCTCAATTGAAGCGGCAGATTGACGTCCAAGAGCGCTTGCCGCAAGGCAAACCGTTCGTCGAAATCGTGCGCATCGCAAAGGAAGAAGCGGTGGATTTGATCGTTATTCCTACACGCTCCAAGCCTGATCCCAAGCACACGCATCTAGGCTCGACTGCGGAACATGTGGTGCGTTTGGCGCCGTGCCCAGTCTTGGTCGTCCGACATCCGGACGATCAGTTCATCACGCATTGATCGATCTCAGCAGAACTGCCTTGAGCTCAGCTTCCTCAACTGGTTTGGGAAGGCACTCCCATGCGCCCGCGTGGATGGCTTCGATCCAGAAATACATCTCGGACTGGGGAACCAGAAGCACGACCTCGGTTTGCGGATGACCTTCCTTAAGAGACGCAAGTGAATGGAGAAGCGCTTCCAGCGAGGTCGAGAGATCGAGCAGCACCACCTCAGCATCAGGAAGGCGCGAGAGTTCCCGGCTCGCTCGTGCTGCGGGCTTCTTGAAGCAGAGGTTATAGGGCTCCTTCGCAAAGAGCCGGGAGAGCTTGTGTTGAAGAAGCTCGTCGTTAGTGACAACCAGAATGCGTGGCGGGCTGCTTTTCGCTGCAGCTTGCTTGACGGCTGTGGCGGACATGTCGCCTTCCTCGCATCGCTCGATAATGGTCGATGGGCGATGCTCCAACGGATCACGGCTTCAACACGAGCACTCGCACGTGCGACACCGTTCTCTCTAGGATCTATCAGCTTCGCCAGCCTGAGGCGGTCGGCTATTCGGTTTTTGGCTGTTTTCAGGGCACACCTATAGACTGGCGTCAAACCAAACAAAGCATTTCCACCACCAGACCCTCAAACGCACACGTCTTGAGGCAAAGCTGAGCACTTGCACAAGTTCTCGCAGCATCAGCCAACAACAGGCTGAGATCCTGTTTTCGCAAGCCCCAGATTCGTGGGTGAACTGTCCCGGGATTGGCTCGCTTCACCCAGCGGTGCCTCCGAGTTGGCCCCTTAGCGCAGGGAAGCTCCTATGAAAATAGGATCGTGTAGGGCAGACCTCCTGCATCTCAGGGAGGTCTGCGGCTGTTGGGCAATTCGGAGACGAAAAACCGCAGACCGCAGAAAGCGCGGTCTGCGCTACATGATTTTCATCGGTCGTGGCGCAGCAACGCGGCATGAAAAACTGTGAAGAAATTGAAAATCGATTACTTCCGGCAAGAAGCGTGCGCAGGGGGACGGCGGTCCCCCGCGCCCGCTCCACCCAGGTGGAACGTGCGCTCCGCGCGCGGGTTGACGTGGAGTGTTGCCTACGTTGCCGGCCTTGCTCTGTTGCTCGTGGTCTTCCTTAAGCTGTGCCGGGGAGCAACAGCCTTGTGGGACCGCAGGGCCCCGACCAACTGCCGGTCGGGTGCAGGTCCCGGCCCAGCGCAACCAGCACCTGTGGATTCGGAGACGGGACGAATCAGGGTTGGCTCAATTCAATTTTTTTCATAAGGTCACGCCAGCCCGTGACGTGTTACGCTTGACGTAACGCATAATTGAATTTAGGCTTGGCAATGATCGTCAGCTATCGGGACAAGCGAACCAGAGATTTCGCCGCCGGGAAACGGGTCAAGGCCTTTTCTGGAATCGAATGCGCCGCGCGCCTAAAACTAGACCGCCTTGAGGCAGCCCTGTCGCTCAAAGATCTCGCCGGATTGCCCGGCAACCGCTTTGAAGCGCTGGTTGGGGACCGCAAAGGCCAATACAGCATCCACGTCAACGACCCATGGCGGATTTGTTTCGAATGGCCCGAGAGATCCACCGGACCTGTGAACGCGGAGATTGTCGATTATCATTAGGAGAACCACTATGGCACTCACCGCAATCCACCCAGGGGAGCACCTGGCCGAAGAACTGGAAGCCCTTGACATGAGCGCTGCCGCGCTCGCCCGCCAGCTCAAGGTGCCGACTAACCGTATCACTGGAATTCTGAACGGCCAGCGTGCCATCACGGGTGACACGGCTCTGCGCCTGGCCCATTTCTTCGGAACGAGCGCAGAGTTCTGGCTCAATCTGCAGAGCCTCTACGAGCTGCGACTGGCCGAGCACAAAGCCGGGAAGTCCATCAAGGCTCTCCCGACCCTTAAGCACCGCGAGCCTGCCCACGCCTGAAGTCAGATCCGTTAATGCTCGCAGCTGGGAATGGAGCTGGGGAGAAAGCCGGGAATGGGAGAGGGATAAAGACCTTCGCAATCCGTGGACGTGATCGTATGAGCCAAGTCGTTATTGAGAACCCGATCATCAATTCACCCTTTGGCGCGCCTTTGGAACACAACTGCTCTGCGAGCAGGTGGTCGGCCGCGCCCTGCGCCGCATGAGTTACGCCGCCAATGATAAGGGTCATTTCGAACCCGAATACGCCGAAGTTTATGGCGTTCCCTTCTCCTTCATCCCGTGCAGTGGCGCGACCAAAGAACCCAAGCCCGGACCGCTGCCCACCCGCGTGCGCGCCCTCGAAAGTCGCGTTGCCTGCGAGATAACCTTCCCCCGGCTGCTCGGTTACCGCTACGACGTGGCCGGCGAGCGGCTCACCGCGACGTTTTCCGATGAATCCCGGCTGGCCCTTTCCACCGCCGACATCCCCACCAAGACCGAGAACGCGCCTATCGTCGGCGAGACCAGCATCCACACACTCGACGATCTCAAGCGCCGCCGGCCCAACGAAGTCGCCTTCCTGCTGGCCAAGCTCATGCTGGAACGATATTTCCGGGACGACGACGACAACGACAAACCCTGGCTCTTCCCGCAACTGCTGGGCATCGCCAAACGCTGGCTGGCCGAATGCGTCACGCTCAAGGACAACACCTTCCCTCAACTGCTGCTCTTGATTGAGTTCGCGCACGACGCTGCCGACCGCATCTACAAGGCCATTGTCGCCTCAACCGACGGCACAGCAGCGCTCAAACCCATCCTGCGCCCGTACGACACCCTCGGCTCCACCCGGTACGTCGATTTCGACACCACCCGGCCCGTCTACGCCACCCGCGATGACAAGTGCCACATCTCTCATGTGGTCGCCGATACGGACTCGTGGGAGCAGAAAATGGCCGAAGCGTTGGAAGACATGCCGGAGGTCATCCGCTACGTCAAGAATCACAACCTCAGCTTCACCATCCCCTATACGCTCAACGGCGAAGAAAAGAACTACATTCCAGACTTCATCGCCTGCATCGACCTGTCTGCGTGCGGACACGCACAGGCAGGCGACGGCCACGGTCCGGCTGACCTCTTGAACCTGATTGTCGAGGTGACCGGTGAGAAGAAGAAGGACAAAGCCGCCAAGGCTGCCACGGCGCGCACGCTGTGGGTCCCGGCCATCAACAACCATGGCGGCTTCGGGCGCTGGGCTTTCATCGAGATCTTAGACCCATGGGACGCCAAGGGCGCAATCTACGCTGCGGTGGGGCAGGGCCTGAACAAATGAACCAACCAACTCTTGATGAGATTGGCGTATGGTCAGAGATCAAGCTGAGCATCATCCGAGAGTATGCGAAATCCTATTCCCAGATCCTTGCGAAACAGCCAAATCTCCATCACAGGTATATTGATGGTTTTGCCGGGGCTGGCATGCACGTTGCCAAGCGCACTCAACAGCAAATCGCCGGCAGTCCGTTAAACGTAATTTCAGTCGAACCAAAATTTCGTGAGTATCATTTGGTTGAAGTAGATCGGCCTAAGGCAGATCACCTGCGCGGACTCTTCAGAGACCACCGAGAAGTCAGTGTCCACGATGGGGACTGCAATGATGTGGTGCTCAATAAACTGCTCCCGGAAGTGACCTACAAATCGTACAGACGAGCGCTCTGTCTTTTGGATCCCTATGGCCTTCACTTGGATTGGGCGGTAATCCACAAGGCGGGGCAACTAAAGACCATTGATCTCTTGCTCAACTTTCCGATGATGGACATGAACATGAATGCGCTGTGGAATGACCCAACTTCGGTAAAGCCCGACCAAGCCGCTCGAATGACGCGCTATTGGGGAGATGCATCGTGGAAAACCGCCGCATATCCCGACGAAGAAACGCTGTTCGGGCCGAGACCCAAAAAAGCAGACAACGAAGCGGTCGCGGAGGCATTCGCGAAGCGACTGAAGGATGTTGCGGGTTTCAAATTCGTTGCTGACCCGCTTCCAATGCGCAACTCCACCAAAGCAACGGTTTACTTCCTGTTCTTTGCATCCCAGAATCAGACGGCCCACAAGATCATCAGCCACATTTTCAAGAAATATCGAGCCGAAGGAGGTTTCTAATGGCCAATCACTCTCCCATCGAGTGGACAGAGTCCACGTGGAACCCGGTCACCGGCTGCACGAAGGTTAGTCCTGGCTGCAAGCATTGCTATGCCGAACGAATGGCCGAACGGCTGCAGGCGATGGGCCAGCCAAACTATCGAAACGGTTTCAAACTCACCCTGCAGCCCCACATGCTCGAGCTGCCACTGCGGTGGCGCACTCCCCAGCGAATCTTTGTCAATTCAATGAGCGACCTGTTTCACGCGGACGTGCCTGCCGGCTATATCCTCCAGGTCTTTGATGTGATGCGGCGCGCCCATTGGCACGAATTTCAAGTGCTCACCAAGCGCTCCGACCGCTTGCGCGAACTCGATCCCATGCTGGACTGGCCGCCCAACGTATGGATGGGCGTCTCCGTGGAATCCGAGGACTACGCCTGGAGAATTGACAACCTCCGTGAAACTCGCGCGCGCACGAAGTTTCTGTCCCTCGAACCCCTTTTGGGGCCTCTTAACAACCTGGACCTGGCCGGAATGGATTGGGTCATCGTGGGCGGCGAGTCCGGTCCCGGTGCGCGACCCATGGAGCGAAAATGGGTTCTCGAGATTCGCCATCATTGCCGGCAGGCCGCCGTCCCCTTTTTCTTTAAGCAATGGGGAGGCGTAAACAAGAAAAGAACTGGACGAGTACTTGATGGACGTACCTACGATGAGATGCCGAAAGCCAGTGAGTACCAGGCTGGTCGAGTTCTGCAGGCCGTGTTGAGTCACAGTTGACCCGAGAGAAGAAATGGCCAAAGGAAAATCCAAATCCGCTTCAACCAAAGTCGAATCCATCCGCCACAAAGACAAGCGAGCCAATATTCCTACGGAAGAATTGCGCGACTTCGTGGCAGACGAAGAACGTGCTCCCAAGACCATGCTTTACCCGCGCGATCCGTCGCTGGATCCGCAACTCGTCTGGAAGGGGAAGGACGAACAGGACCGCACAGATCTCGCCGTCCCCGTGGTGCCAATCTACATCCAAGAGAAGATTCACCCGCAGGCCATCATCGACGACTTGTTGGCCCACGCAGCGCGTGCGGCGGGCGGCCGCGTCTCGGAAGAGGCGGTGGCTTATCAAATCAAACTCTTTGCCGACTTCAACGGCGGTCCTGCCGAGTTTGCGCAGAAGGTCGATTTCTACCACCACGAGCAGAACTGGGCCAACCGCATGATTCTTGGCGACTCGCTGCTGGTGATGACCTCACTCGCCGAGAAGGAAGGGCTCAAGGGCAAGGTGCAGACTATCTATCTCGACCCGCCCTACGGCATCAAGTTCGGCTCCAACTGGCAAGTGAGCACGCGCAAGCGCGACGTGAAGGATGGCAAAGCCGAAGACGCGACCCGCCAGCCTGAACAGGTGCGCGCCTTCCGCGACACCTGGAAGCTCGGCATCCACTCCTACCTTGCTTACCTGCGCGACCGATTGACAATAGCCCGCGACCTGCTTACTGAGACTGGCAGCGTTTTTATGCAGATTGGGGACGAGAATGTGCATCTGGTGCGCTGTGTCATGGATGAGGTGTTTGGGAGTGAGAACTTTTGTACGATCATCACGATCGCAAAGACGGCAGGAGCATCCTCAGAACTCATGGCAGGTATCGCAGATTACCTAATTTGGTATGCGAAGGATAAGCTTCACGTCAAGTATCGTCAGCTGTATAGCGACAAGGCCGATGGAGAAGGGGACAATGAGTACCGCTATCTACTGCTGCCCGATGGAACATCGCGGACGATGACGGCTGAGGAGCGTTTAGATCCTCAAGGGATTCCTCTCGGTGCTGAGCGATTCCGTCCCAGTGCGACGACTTCGCAGCGCCCGCCCGGTAGCAATCCTTTCACGTTTGGTGGGCGTGTGTTTAGTCCAGGCAAATCGCAGTATTGGAAGACAGACATTGAGGGGCTCACGAAGTTGGGCTGGGCAAGTCGGCTGATCCCGCGAGGCGAGTCTATCTCGTACCTGCGGAAGCTGAACGACTTTCCGGTCCGACCGCTCAACAATCTTTGGATGGACACGCGATGGGGTTTTGACGCCCAAGACAAGCGGTACGTCGTCGAGACTAATACGAAGGTGGTGGCCCGTGCCCTCCTCATGACCACCGACCCGGGCGACTTGGTGCTCGACCCTACCTGCGGCTCCGGCACGACTGCTTATGTTGCGGAGCAATGGGGTCGGCGCTGGATCACCTGCGACACCAGCCGCGTCGCCCTGGCGCTGGCCCGTACGCGCCTGATGGCCGCCAAGTATCCCTATTACCTGCTGGCCGACTCACCCGAGGGCATCAGGAAAGAAGCGGAACTGACCGGCAAAGTGCCACCCGAATACAAGACGGAAGATGACATTCGAAAGGGTTTCGTCTACAAGCGCGTGCCGCATGTGACGCTCAAGTCCATCGCCAACAATCCAGATATCAAGGAAGGGATGACGCGCCAGCAGATCGACGCCGCCATCGCGCGCCATGCCGACACCGAAACACTCTACGACCAACCCTACGAAGACAACAAGCGCGTGCGGGTGTGTGGGCCGTTCTCGGTGGAAAGCCTGAGCCCGCACCGCGTGCTGTCCACCGCCGACGAGAATCAAGACGGCACGGTGAGCGAGCAGGAAGGCCGCAAGCAACAGGACTTTGCCACGATGATTCTGGACAATCTCAAAAAGGCAGGCGTGCAGAACACGGTGAAGAAAGAGCGGCTGAGCTTCGACCGGCTCGAACCCTATGCCGGGGCCTGGCTGCACGCGGCGGGCGAATACACGGAAAGCCCTCACCCTAGCCCTCTCCCAGAGGGAGAAGGAAAAGTGGTTCGGCGCGTGGCCGTCTCCATCGGCCCGGAGCACGGCACCGTCGGCCCGCAGCAGGTGAAGGAAGCCGCCAAGGAAGCTGTGCAGGGCGTGGGGTTCGACATGCTCATCGTCTGCGGCTTCGCCTTCGACCCGCATGTCTCTGAAGAGGTGAAACGCTACGGCAAGCTGACCGTGCTGCCCGCCAAGATGAACCCCGACCTGGCAATGGGTGACGAACTGCTCAAGAAGACCGGCGCGGGCAATCTATTCATGGTCTTTGGCGAGCCGGACGTGGAGATCAAACAGCAGCAGGACGGCCAGATCGTGGTCGAGATCAAGGGCGTGGATGTTTACGACCCGACCACCGGGCAGATTCGCAGCGCCTCCACTGACGACATCGCTTGCTGGTTCATCGACACCGACTACAACGGCGAGAGCTTCTTCGTGCGGCACGCCTACTTCACCGGAGCCCAAGAACCCTACGACAAACTGAAGCGGGCGCTGCGAGCAGAGATCGACGAAGCCGCCTGGAGCAGTCTCTACAGCACCACAAGCCGGCCATTCGACAAGCCCGAGTCAGGCAAGATCGCCGTAAAGGTCATCAACCACTACGGCGACGAAGTACTGAAGGTGTTTGAAGTATGAAGATGCGGGAACAGGCCGATGAAGGCTGATGATGATTGTTTAGCGGGGCTAGTCGAGGCTGCTTTGTCCCCCTTGGCAAGGGAATCGAAGCTTTGAGAAAGCTTCGCCGCGCATTTTTTGCGGCAGGGGGGTCTCGAATTCACCGCTGAAGACCCCCTATGGCCCCCCTTCTCAAGGGGGACAAAGGTGAACAGCCAGACCAAAGGTCTGGCCAGTCAGGCTGGAAAGCCTGACGCTGGAGATTCTACATTTGCGGGGCTAGTCGAGGCTGCTTTGTCCCCCTTGGCAAGGGAATCGAAGCTTTGAGAAAGCTTCGCCGCACATTTTTGCGGCAGGGGGTCTCGAATTCACCGCTGAAGACCCCCTATGGCCCCCCTTCTCAAGGGGGACAAAGGTGAACAGCCAGACCAAAGGTCTGGCCCCTTGGAGTGCGCCGGCACGACGGCGCTTTGTCAGGCGCGACGCGTCGCGCTTGGGAAAGCGGCGACACGTCGCCGCACTCCAAATGTACAAACTCGAGAGCCAGACCAAGGGTCTGGCCAGTCAGGCTGGAAAGCCTGACGCTGGAGATTGGACGTTTTCGAAGCGCAATCCGGGCTCTCTTTGGACTGCGGCGGCGCGCGCGGGACCGCCCTCCCTCGCTTGCCGCTGCAGTCCAAAAGACGCTTCCGACCCAGGGACAGGCTCCGTTGGCGGAACATACTGACTCGACATGAAGCGTGCGTTTGGCCACCCTGCGAGCGCGGGCGTCTCGCCCGCCCCGAAGCGGCCGAAGGCCGCTGCAGTGGCCTTCGGCCACGATTGCGGACGGGACGTCCGCGCTCCCAGGGTGGCTTCGCCGCTCCCCAAAATGTCCAATCTCCAAGGCGCACCCATGGATGTGTGCGAGACAGAACGCAGACATCGCCAAAGACGGGATGTCTGCACGACCCAACCCGGCTTACCAGAGTAATGCCAGATAGGAGGTTGAGCGGACTGCTCCGTGAACATCAGCGAAGCCATAACTGTTTCTTTCGGCTCCATCCGGGCGCACAAGTTGCGCTCGTTCCTCACCTTGCTCGGTCTGATCATCGGCGTCATGACCTTGATCCTCGTCATGACGATTGTGCAGGGAGCCAACCTCTACGTGGAAGAGAAGGTGGCCAACCTGGGGACCAATGTGTTCAGGGTTTCCCGCACTCCCCTGGCCGTGACCGATTTCCAGGAGTTCATTCGAGCCCAGAGAAACAAACCGCTGGAGATGAGCGACGTCGAGGCTGTGCGGGAGGTCTGCCGGGATTGTCTGGAAGTTGGCGCTGAAGCGACAGCCACAACGACGGTCAAGTCAGGCAACGAAGTTGGCGAAGATGTCAGCGTTCGGGGTGTGACCGCGAACATGGCTGACATCGGCACCACCGTCGTTGAGGACGGCCGCTACATCTCTCACTTCGAAGAACGGTCTGGGTCACCGGTGTGCGTGCTGGGCAGCGAGGTGGCCGAGCGTTTGTTCCCGTACGCGAGCCCTGTCGGCAGAACGATCCGAATCGCCAATGAAGACCACCGCGTCGTGGGTGTGGCTGAGCGCGTCGGGACCGTGCTCGGACAAAGCCAGGACAACTTCGCCATCATCCCGATCAGCGCGTTCTTCAAGATCTTCGGACCCCGGCGCTCGGTGACGATTCAGGTGAAGGCGGCCGGCAGTTCACGCCTGGAGCCAGCCATCGATCAGGTGCGCCTGGTGCTTCGAAGTCGCCGGCACATCGGCTACAACAGCCCGGAAACTTTTTATGTGGCGACTTCAGACACATTTCTGTCCCTGTGGTCCAGCATCAGTTCCGCGTTCTTCATGGTGTTCATCATGATTTCCTCGATTGCCTCGGTTGTCGGCGGCATCGTGATCATGAACATCATGCTGGTGTCGGTGACGGAACGCACCAAGGAGATTGGCATCCGCCGGGCCGTAGGGGCGAGACAACGCGACATCCTCTGGCAGTTTCTTATCGAAGCACTTGCCCAATGCGTGGTGGGAGGCCTGATCGGGGTCGCCGGGGGCTTTCTGGTCGCGCTGGCTGTCCGGCAGTTTACGCCGTTTCCAGTGAGCCTTAAGTGGTGGGTGGCGGCTACGGGACTGATTCTCTCAACCCTGATTGGAGTCTTCTTTGGGATTTATCCGGCCAGAAAGGCTTCTCGTCTCGATCCGATTGAGGCATTGCGAGCAGAGTAGACCGCTCTATTGAGCAAAGCAACTCATGGCGACGCTCACGCGTAGTCTGTTCTGATGCGGTCGCAGTCGTTAGAATCGGCTCCCCTCGCCCCAGCGAGGGGAGCTGTGAAAAAATTCGGTTGGGCGTATTGAACCGGTCCGGTAGGGACGCGGTGCTCCGCGTCCGTGTTGGGTTTAGCGTCGCGGACGCGCAGCAGCGCGTCCCTATCATTGAATTTTTTCACAGCTCCAGGGAGAGGGGACCGAGGTCCATCGAGTGTTTCGAGAGACAAAGAGTGTCTTCACTATATTCTGTAATTCTCAATAGGACATTTCGTGGACCGAATCGCCATCCCCAACATTCAATTGCGTCAAACCGTGCTGCTCTCGCTCGACACGCTGCGAGGCAACAAGTTTCGGTCTTTTCTGACCATTCTGGGCGTGGTGATCGGCGTGACTTCGGTGATCGCAGTCGCCTCCATCATCCAAGGTCTGAACAATGTTGTTCAGGATCGAGTCGCCGCCCTGGGAACCAAGGTTTTCTTTGTCTCTCGGATTCCCCCATTTACCTTCGGCCGGCTGCCGGAACGGATCCGCAAGCGCAAGTTCCTCTATTTCGAAGATGCCATTGCCATTCGTGAGCAGTGCCCATCGGTCGAGGATGCGACTTCCTTTCAGCAACGGGCGGTCTTCACGGGACAACCGAATCTCGTGCGTTACGGCAACGAACGGGTGGAAAGCGCCGTGTTGCGCAGTGCCGAGCCGCAATACATTTCCGTGTTGCCAATCTTCTCCATGCGGGATGGACGATTTATCAGCGACTTTGACAACGAACATTCCGCGAAGGTCTGCGCCATTGGATCAGGCATCGCCGACACGTTGTTTCCCGCCACGGACCCGGTCAACAAGGAAATCAACCTGAACGGACAAATCTTCCGCGTCATCGGGGTCTTTGAAAGAGATCCTGGTTTGTTCGGAGGCCCGGGAATCGACCAGTTTGTCATGATTCCCTATAACACCTTTCACAAACTCTACCCGGAAATTGAAGACAACATTCTTCTGGTGAGCGTCCTTGATCCGTCGCTCCTCTCCAAGGCTCAGGACGAAGTGACGGACGTCTTGCGCCGCCGTCGGCGGGTGCGGACGCAAGAGGAGAGCGACTTTGACATGATGTCGCCCGACATTCTTTCTCAGGTTTGGAATCAGTTAACGGGCGCGATCGTCATCCTCACGATGGTCATATCTTCCATCGGCCTGCTGGTGGGCGGCATTGGCGTGATGAATATCATGCTGGTCTCAGTAACGGAGCGGACTCGTGAGATCGGGATCCGCAAGGCCGTGGGGGCAAGACGCCGCGATATTCTGGCGCAGTTCCTCATAGAGGCCATGACGCTTACCGGCACCGGCGGCGTGATCGGTATTCTGAGCGGAAGCCTGATCAGCCTGGCAGTCCGAACCTTCCTTCCTGCATTGCCCTCAGAAGTTTCGCTGGTCTGGGTGGTCGCCGCGTTTTCGGTTTCGGTGGGCGTTGGCCTGTTCTTCGGGATCTACCCGGCCAAGCGCGCTGCGGAACTGGATCCCATCGTGTCGCTGCGGTATGAATAAACCTGAATTTCAAAGCTGAGAACCTGCGATAGGGCCACAAACTAAGGTGGGGCAGGCTTTCCAGCCTGCCAGTTTGCCGGACTTTCTAGTCCGGCGCTGGAGATTGGACGTTTGTGAAGCGGGAGGCGGCCGCTTCTTCCTTACAGAGCCCCAGCGGGGCGTCAGATGGTAGCCCAGGGCGTCGTCAGCGGCCGGAGCTCGGGACCGCCGTCCCGACTGGCGGCACCCTGGGTCACCAATCCCACCATTGGTTCCCTCTCCCCCAACATGTTTTCTGGGTTGGGGGAGAGGGGAGTTGTGAAAACATTCGGAAGGGCGTATAGACCCGATCCGGTAGGGACGCGGTGCTCCGCGCCGGTGCTTTGTCTACCGTCGCGGACACGCAGCAGCGCGTCCCTACCGTTGAAATTTTTCACAGCTTCAGACAATTGGCTGGAACGCCGACCCAGGGCGGCGCGAGGGGGACGGCGGTCCCGGTGCTCGTGCCCCTCACTTGCCGGGGCTATTCTCTGATGCCCTTTCAGGGACCTCAAGAGGAGGCGGCTACCCGACAAACTCATGCTCGGGATGTTTCACCGTCAGCACAGGACAAGGCGACAAACGCACAACCTTCTCCGCGTTGGAGCCAAAGACCAGATGGCTGACTCCCTGGCGGCCGTGCGTCGCCAGGACAATCAGATCGACCTCGAGCTTTTCAGCCTGGCGGACAATCTGAATGTAGGGCCGCCCCGTAGCGAACACGGGCTCAGCCTGGATCTGTCGAGTTGTTAGCTGCGCAACCACGGCGTCCAGATCTCCCCGAGCTTTGGCCTCTGCCTTTGCGACAAGCTCTGAATCATAGACCATGCCTTCGAACACCGCTCCCTGTGGATAGGGTTCGTGAACGTGCAGGACGTAAACCTTGGCCGCAAAACCTTCCGCGAACGCCGCTGCATACTTCAGGGCAAACTGGGAGTATTCGCTGAAATCCGTAGGCACCAGCAGTTTCTTGATCACAATCATAATGCCTCCGAGCGACCAGAGCCGCGAGGCTTTGACGTCTTCAAAGACCACGCGGTTGATCTGCTTCAGTTGAGTCAGGCGCCCAGCATGGCAACTTTGACCTGCTTTGCGGGTGCGGCCTTGCTCGCGACAATTTCGAGAATTGCCTTGGTGAGTGAAGCCTCCGTCCGGGCGGGGTCGATGAGTTCTTCAAAATCAAACCGGCGAAACAGTTTCCTGTCCCTGAGCTCTCTGACCGGGGCCGTCCTGGTTTCCTTCGATTCCTTGGAAACAGCTTCTGCCTGAACGACGATGGCGTCTGGCATCGCCGTGATTTGAAGGTCCTTCGCTTCGAGTCCGGGCACAATGAGCCGCAGGCGGAACTGCTTGTCGTCCTCGAGGGTCTCCGACGCAGGCACCCATACCAACTCGCATTCAGCGCGCAACCAGTCTTCCATCTCACTGCCTTGGGTTGTGCCCCGCTCCTCGAACAGGCCGAAGGCCCTCTGACGGATGGCCTCTTGCAGTTCGTTCCATGACTCGAAGAGTGACAAGGCATCCAGATCATCCGGGAATAAGTAGCGAACAGATAGATAGTTGTTCATAGATCCTCCTTTTCGCTCTTTGTCGCGATCTTGAATGACCTCAGGTGTGCTCCACGCCCGGCACGGGTCGGACGGTGTCACGGCAACAAGCGGAAAGCGCCTCAGCGCCCTGGTCACTCAAGCTGCACACCGAGCCGTCATCGAGTTCATCAGAACCCGGTTGGCTCCCGGCCACTCAATCACCGGTCGGGCGCGTGTTGTTTCAGGAAACGATGGCAGGGTGATCGCCGACATGCCGGAGCGTGGCCATGGGTTGCTGGTTGTTGTACCTATGTTCAATCCTCCTTACCTCAAAGAATGCGGTAGGTAAGTAACACAATGATAGACGCAAATAACTATGACTAACAAAGCGACTCTCTCAAGATCTGATGAATTTGATACAACGTCGAGCACTTGGTCGAAGAATTTGGTAATCATAAGTCATCTCCTGACTCTGATACCTCGCAACTACCTCCTCCCTCTTCCAGTTCGGCTACTTTTGTTGTCGCGCAGTCCCCGTAGTGGACTACATGACAGGCTTGGATGGACAAGCCGTCCGCGAGTTCTTGAGAACCCTGTTACCTCCCGGTCGGTTAACTAGAACTCGACCTACTGAAGAGAAAGCAGGCAGGCTTCCAAGCAAGAATGAGGACTACCCCTTGGGATGGAGAAAGCCGTTGAAAAAAGAGCGATTCGCCCGGGTGAAGAAACCCATGGGCCGGGGAAATTGCCCCAGAGGTACGGCATGGTTCCAGGCTCTTGGCGACACATTCCGTCCAAGCTGGCAGATTTCAGGAAGGCAAGCGAAATCAACCGCCGATGTCAAGGCCGTCGAACCGGCGGTAGGTCTGGCGCAGGGCTTTGAAATCGAAAAGGGCCTTCGAGATCGGAGTTCCCAAAACCTCGATGCGGCGCAGGTCACGTGTACCGACGCCCAGGCCCTCCGCCAGTCGCAACGTGCTATCACAATGTTCAAACGGAATCGTTCCGCGGTCTGCCAGGGGGTCGTAACCCATCACGGCTGTAGCCACGGCGTCGGTCGTCACGCAATTGGTTCCGGCGATGAGGACTCCCGGGCGAATGGCCTGCGCACGCGGCGCCCAGGGGCCTTCACCACCCGACATCGATGCGATCCCATCGATGATGGCCAGATGGATCGGCCGCGCGGCAACCAGGTCTGCCACAACTCTTGGAATGCGATAACCGCCATCGCGCGGAGAACTCGGATCATTCTCTGGCGGAGCACTTTTCGACGGCTGTCTTCCGCCACTATGGAACAGGCCTCGGCCGCCTCGCGGCACCAGACTGGGTTCGTCGATGCCGGCGCCTTCCCCGTAGATGGTGCAGGGTGTGATGCCGAAACAGTTCTTCATCGACAAGGTCACGCCCGCGGTGAGGTGTTCCTTCAATTTGGCGACCGAAACAAAAACATCACAATCCTCATAGGAGTGATTCAAATCGTACGCAGGAAACATCAGGCCTTTACCCGGCACTCGAAACCGCGAGTAGCGGTTGCCTCGACCCAGGTAGTTCGTATTCTCAAACTCAACGCGAGTCGCCGCTGCCAAGAAGTTGCGAGGTTCCCAGTTGGCTTGCAACATGTACTCTTCCACAGGCTCCGCGGTTGACCACGGGCTTTCCAGCAGCCGGATGCGATGAGCTCCAGCTTTGCCAAGCAAGTGCACCAATGTTCCAACGACATTGGGATGAACCCATTGCGCCAGCCCCACCGGGAGATAGCCCAGCCGGTAGCCAGGACTGCCGGTAAGATTCAGCTTCACCGCCACGGTTTTTCCCCTGACGAGCCGCTCGATACCCCCCAACCGATTCAACATTCCTTCCAGGATGGGCGACAGTTCCGGACCATAGCTCTGGCATCGAGCAACGGCCACAGGCGCCGTGGGCGCCTCAGATACGAGGCCCGGCCATGATCCAGCCAGGCAATTCCCAGCTAATGCCGTGCCTGTCGTTGCCAGCCACTCTCTGCGCGTCCAATAGTGCGACATGTGTCCTCCTCTTGAATGCGATCTCGCCTTTGCGTCTCTTTCGAACTCAGTCGTCCTCGACGAATGCTGCCTCCAGCAGCCAAGGAGAGGCCGCCACCAGCATGAGGGCTCCCTTGAGATTCCCCCTTAACAAAGGGGGAAAGAAGGCGAAACGACAGCGGTCGTGAAGCCTTCAGGGGGTTGTCCTGGTGGGTTTAGGAAAGCCGAACCGACAACCCCCTGACGCTGCGCGCCGCCCCCTTTTTTAAGGGGGAATATTTCATTCAATGTGGCGCCGCCGCGCGGCATGAAAAACTTCTCTGAAAACAGCTGATGAATGTGGGAGGCGCTGTCCCAGCGGCGACCCGGAAGGTCTGATCACTGAAGAAAGATCGCCGCGCGGGCGTCAGCGGACACGCGCGCGCCTCCCACATTCTTATCCAGCGTGGCAGCACACTTCTTACACACCCAGTCCGCTCAGCTTTCCAGTTCCACCGCCGCATAAGTAGCGAAGGGTGGCAACGCGAACTCTTGGCCACCCTGCTGGGGCTTGGCAGAAAGGGCCATCGGTTCGCTCGCACCGAGCTTCCAGAGTCGCGCTGCCCGGAACTGCTGTTTCACCCAAAGAGACACCGGAACCCGGCTGGCACGCCGATCGAAGTTGACCAGGTGAATGAGCATCCTGCCGTCGAAAGAACCTGTGCAGTACACACTGATGGACGCGCCATTGCCCAGCCGAAACAGGTCGTTGCGGCGGCTCATCAAGAGATGAACCTCTTCGGCCACTCGATAAGGGTCCCGCCAGGATTCCCGTGCCAGAGCCAGCCGGCCACTGCCAACACGATACAGCGAGTAGTCGTCTTCCAGATCGTGAGACACGACTGCGCCTTCTCGTCTCTCCCAGCTGTTTGGCACAATCAGGAGTCCTCCTTGCTCGGCAAATTTCAATAGGAAGGCGCGTCGAGTCGCGTTGGGAAGATCAATGTCAGCACACAGGATGGCAACGAGATCTTGCGCTTCCTCCGCTTTCCAAGGACCCTTGCCCAGAATGCGAAAGGGGACCTGCCGGCGGCCGAGCAGGTTCAAGATCTCGCCCTGCATGAACGCCTGAGCTCCGGTGTCCCCGGCAGCGATGCCCAAGGCGGCTTTCGGGCGAAGCTCATTCCAAGCGCTTCGGCTCCGAAAGAACGCGATGGCCGCAGTGATCTGCTTCCAGCGGTCCAAGGCGGCGGTCTGCTGTCCGTCGAGGGCCGTCCGAAAAGTGTCGTCGAGTGACACGATCCAACGGGCGCCGCAGGACTCGGTATCGGCCAGCGCGAGCAGATAGGATTCAGCGTCAAGCGCAGATTCAGCCGACGGGGGATCAAAGGCCAGCCATAAGCTCTTTGATTCGCATCGCTGTCTTGCCCACTGAATCAGCCAGGCGTTGCTATCCAGCCACGGGATGCCTGTGGGACCCGCAACGGCAACAGTTCCGTTACCTCCGGCATTGCCGCGAATACCCGGCCAGACGGAGTCGCTCAGCGCGGCGGCTGTCGAACAGGAGTTCCAGTTGATCTTTTCCCGTTCAGCCCACTCAATCACCGGTAGAGCGAGGGCTGTTTCGGGAAGCGATGGCAAGGCGAGCGCAGACAGGCCGGCAGCCTGGCCACGGGTTGCTCCATTCTTGAGATCAGCCGGAGGCTGTACACGACCGATAACCTGCAATCCAAGGGTTTTCGCGCGCGTCAGCAGGGGTTGCAGTTGTCTTTGCTGTTCTTCGTCCTCGGCTACTCCCGCCGCCCAAGGAACGATCAGGCAGTTGATGGCCGTTCCACGCAACAGATCGAGTGATTCCGGCGCCGACCATTTCAGAAGGCTTGCGTTCACGTGGGGCAAGGCCGGCGTGAGTCTTCGACGCAACGCGACTTCGAGGGGCCCGCATCGCCATCGCATTGGATACAAGCCGTTGTCCATCGTCATCAGATCAACTCCGGAAAAGAAAAGGAGCGAAGCGAATTCGCTGGCTCTCTGCTCTCCTGATGCACCAGCAATCCAGGGGCCTTCGTTGACGCGTTAGTGAGGCACATTTCAACAACAGGCGATGAGAAACTCACCACCACGCAAGTCAGAGTCGTCGCAGGGTTTCCCTTCTAGATTCATCCGTCCTCGATAAGGGCTGTTGAGGATCGCAACACTCATCGTTTCGAAGTCCCAGCACCGCGACCCGCTCGATATCCCTCAACCTCGCACACAGCAAGGACTTTGACCTCTCCAGCTTTTGAGTCACCGGCAACGGCCCAGAGGCAGCCGGACTGCGTTAGAGATAACCGAGAGGTGAAGGAGCAAGACGATGATTACCTTGAAACCACACGATCCGATACCGAAAGCAGTCCATTCCCGGCGTTTCGACAAATGCGTCTGGATGGAGTCGGGCGTCGTGAACTACAAGCTGTGCGACTTTGAGTACAACTGCGAGGCTTGCCCCTTCGATCAGGCTCTCCGTGAAGGCACTCCGTTCCCAATCTCGCGTGGCTGCGTCAGGGACGAATCAGAAAGGAGGTAGTGAGATGGTTGCCATCTTCGTCGTATTAACCATTGTTGCTTTCATCCTGGTGGACGCTGCCGTGCAACGCAGGCAGATCCACCATTGACCCCTTCGTTCGATGGGCAGGCAAGCTATGAAAACAAATCGTTCGGCTGGTACACCGGATTCGGCAGGGACTCGGTGCTGCGCGGCCCTCGAGTTTGTCCATTTACAGTGCGGTGACGTGTCGCCGCTCTGGAGACTGGACATTTCGGAGCGGCATCGGCCCAGATCCGATGAAACTGGGATTGCGGTTGTCGCTCACTCAAGAGATTCGTTGTCGATCGAAGGATTTGGACAACGAAACGTGAGAACCGGCGAATACGACCTCCCCATGAGCCTGAAGGGCCCAAATAATCTAGCCCAGAGCAACGCCCTGGGAAAACCGACCACCCAACAACTGAAGCCCTGAAGGGGCGCTACCAGACTAGTCTAGTGGATCTTGGCCGGTGAGTATGTCGCCCTTCAGGGCGGATGCGGCGTCGTGTCGGCGCACTCCAAGGGGCCAAGCCTTCGCTTGGACGTCATTGGACGGCCGGCGAGGACGCGCTGCTGCGTGTCTGCAACGGTAAACCCAACACGGACGCGCAGCAGCGCGTCCCCACCATTGAATTTTTTCACCGCTTCAAGCTCTGGCTGCGTCTCGGATGCAAGCTCCCTCCCGAATTTTTTCCCAGCTCCCTTGTGGGAATCCCGCCACCTTTGGGCTTCTTGGCCCACCCTCCGTGACGAGTAGAATGCCACTTCGCTCAAGGCGCCCTGTAGGGTGAATGGTATGCATCTGCAACACTCTTTGGAAGAACAGTTGCATTTCTCAACGGTGGGGAGGGTGCAAAACATCGAGGGCCTCCCATGCCTGTGTCTCCCACTGCGAAGAAAGGCCTCCTGTTTGACGTCACTCGCTGTGTGGGTTGTGGCGCCTGCTATCAAGCCTGCAAAGAACGCAATCGTCTGCCGCAGACGACCACTGATTTCCTGCAAGACCACCTGTCGGATCGCACGTTTACCGTCGTCAACAAGCGCCAGAATCGCTTTGTGCGGCGGTTGTGCATGCACTGCGAAGTGCCGACCTGCGTTTCGGTCTGTCCGGTGGGTGCTTTGGAGAAGACCCCGACCGGCCCGGTGATCTACCACGAGGACCGCTGCATCGGCTGCCGGTACTGCATGCTGGCCTGCCCTTTCAGTATTCCCCGCTATGAGTGGAGCAAGGTCTTGCCACGGGTGCGCAAGTGCGATTTGTGCGCCGAGCGCCTGGCAAACGGCCAGCCGACCGCTTGTTCCGAGGTTTGCCCAACGGGCGCCACGCTCTTCGGGGAACGCGAGCAGTTGGTCCAAGTGGCCCGCGAGCGCCTTGCAGCCACTCCCGCAACCTACAAGCCTGGCATTTACGGCCTCGAGGAAGTGGGTGGAACGTCGGTGCTGTTGATCTCGGATGTCCCGATGGAATCGCTGGGCTATCCGAAAGGTCTCATGAAAGAACCCCTGCCCTTGCTGACCTGGAAAGTGCTCCAACGGATCCCGAACTTTGTCATTGCTGGAAGCGCGCTGCTGGGTGGCATCTGGTGGATCACGAGCCGGCGCGACAAGGTGAAGCAGGCTGAAAATCAGCCCGAGGAAAACAAGTAGCCGAAGGGGGAGGCGTTATGTTCGCAAGGAAGGTTCCTGCATTTACCTTCTGGCGAGGGGTGCTGGCGGTGGCCTTGGGCGCCGGCCTTTACAGCGCCTATCTCCGGTTTACCGCTGGTCTTGGAGCAAGCACAGCTTTAAGCGACAGTTTCCCATGGGGTCTGTGGATCGGGTTCGACGTGCTGTGCGGAGTGGCGCTGGCTGCCGGCGGGTTCACAATCAGCGCGGTGGTGTACGTCTTCAATATCGATCGCTTCAAACCCATCATCCGGCCGGCCATTTTGACAGCGTTCTCCGGATACTTGCTCGTCATCGTGGCGCTGCTCTTCGACTTGGGCCGCCCTTACCGCATCTGGCACCCGCTGGTGATGTGGAACCCGCGCTCGGTGATGTTTGAAGTGGGCTGGTGTGTCACGCTGTATACCATCGTGCTGGCGCTGGAGTTCAGTCCCATTCTGCTCCAGCGGCTGGGCCTGCAGAAGCCGCTGCGCCTCATTCGCTCCACGATGATTCCGCTGGTGATGGTGGGCGTAATTCTTTCCACGCTGCACCAGTCGTCCCTCGGATCCTTGTACCTGATTGTGCCGCACAAGCTGCACCCGCTGTGGTACTCCCCGCTGTTGCCCCTGTTCTTTTTTGTCTCTGCCATCGGACTCGGTTGCGCGATGACGATTATCGAGTCGTTCCTGAGCTACCGGGCGTTTCGGAAGAGCCTGGAGATTGATCTGCTGTCGGACCTGGGAAAGATCACGGTTGTCACGCTCAGCGTCTACCTGATCCTCCGATTGCAGGACCTCATTGGAAGAGGGGTATTGAAAGAGGCGTTTGAACCCACCTATGAAGGACGGATGTTCCTGGCCGAGATTCTGCTGGGAATCGTGGCGCCCATCGTTCTTCTGCTGATTCCCGTGATCCGCCGCAACCATTTCAGTCTGTTTGTGGCGGCGGTTCTGGCCGTTCTCGGATTCATCATGAATCGCTTGAACGTGAGCATCACCGGGATGGAAGGGGCGCTGGGGCACTACTTCCCTTCGTGGACAGAAATCTCCGTCACCTCAATGATTGTGGCACTTGGGTTTGCTCTGTTTGCGACGGCCGTCAAGTATCTGCCGGTGTTTCCAGCCGAAGATACCCGCGCAAGCGGTGACGCGGAACTGCTGGCGCCCACGGTTCTAAGCCAGCCTCTATTCAGCAGCACGACATTAGTGTTGGCGCTGGGCGGGTTTTTCCTCGGCAGTTCGCTGTTGCTGGGTGGCAACGGATTGTGGCTTCGGATGCAAACCAAGGAGACTCCCGTCAGGGCAGCCCTGGGATCACCACCCGGAATGGCAGATCGCTACTTCACCATGCCGGCAGACATCTCGTTTCCTAAAGCGGAATCGAGCCCAGGGCAGGTCACCTTCCGCCACAGTTCGCATGTCGATGCAAAACAAGCCCAGTGTCTGGTCTGCCATCAGGAGCGGTTCAGGCTGCTCAAGGCAAGTGCTCCAGCAACCCGCGCTGGATTGGACCTCCATAGCGACCCGTTCTGCGGCGCCTGCCACAACGGCGAGAAGAGCTTCAACGTGAAGGAGGATTGCCAGAACTGCCACGAGGCGAAGTAGCAATTTCGCTCCTCTTGTGATTGGCCTCGTCCGCGTCGGCAACTATCATGCGTCCTGTCTCTGCCGCGGGGCATGAATATCTTTTTTGAGGAAAGGCCATGGTACCGAGGCGATTCAATCTCAGCCTGAAACTGACACTTTGTACGGTACTGAGCCTGCTGGCCGTCTTTCTCGTCTTGGGATGGCAGACGGTACAGCTCCACCGCAGACATCTCGAGGAGATGACGTTTGCCAGTGCCGACCGGATCAGCGACACCATCAAACGCAGCACGCGCTACAGCATGATGCGCAACCACCGCGATGAGGTTTACCAGATCATCACCACGCTGGGAACCGAGCCGGGCATTGGAAAGATTCGCATCTTCAATGAAGAAGGCAAGATCCGTTTCTCAACCGACCTGCAAGAAGTTGATTCATGGGTGGACAAGCGGGCCGAGGCGTGCACTGCCTGTCATGCGCAGGGGGCGCCATTGACCCGCCTGAAGCGCCCGGACCGTATGCGCATCTTCACCGGCGCCAGCGGTGAGCGGCTGCTGGGATTGATCAACCCTATCGAAAATGAGGAAGCCTGTTCCAATGCCGCCTGCCACGCTCATCCGGCAAGCCAGCAGATTCTGGGTGTCCTCGATGTGACCCTGTCACTGGCCAAAGTGGATGAAAGCATCGCCAGCGGCACCAGGCGCATGATGAGCAATTTCTCAGTGGGTATCCTTGCCATTCCGTTGCTAGTGGGGCTCCCTGTCTGGCTGATGGTGTACCGCCCCATCCGGAAGCTCACGGTCCGCACGCAACAGGTGGCGGTTGGACAACTGGACGGCCAGATCGTGGTCTCCGCCACCGACGAAATTGGAGAACTGGCTTCGGCCTTTAACCGGATGACCGAAGAACTCAGACGCGCCCGCTCCGAAATCACGGAGTGGAATCGAACGCTGGAGAGCCGCGTAGACGAGAAGTCACGCGAGCTGAAGCGGGCCACGGAACAGATGATCGAGGTGGAGCGGATGGCGTCGATCGGTAAATTGGCGGCCATCGTGGCTCACGAAGTGAACAACCCGCTGACAGGCATCCTCACCTACGCCAAGCTTCTTTTGAAGCGAATGAAAAGCGGCGAACCCGGGAGCGCAAACACGGAGGAAGCCCGTCGTTGTCTGGAAGTCATCGCCAGCGAGTCGGCTCGATGCGGGGAGTTGGTGAAGGGCCTGCTGCAGTTTGCCCGGCAATCGCCCATCAAACTCCAACCGAACAGTCCCAATGATCTAATCCGCCAAGCTACCCGGCTGGTTCAACACAAGAGCGATCTCCTCGGCCTGCAGATCCGGCTCCAGCTTGAAGAGCCACTGCCTTCGGTGGTTTGTGATGGACGCCTCATCCAGCAGGCGCTGGTGGCCCTGCTGATCAATGCGTGTGAGGCCGTGAAGCCCGGTGACGGAGTGATCGAGGTTGGCTCACGCCTCCTGAAGGAAGAGCACTGCCTCGAAATTTCCATTCGTGATAACGGAGTGGGAATGAGCGAGGAGGTGCAGCGCCAGATCTTTGAGCCCTTCTTCACAACCAAGCAAGCCGGCAAGGGCGTCGGCCTGGGGCTGGCGGTGGTTTCGGGTATTGTGAGCCAGCATTCAGGAACGGTCGAAGTAAAGTCGGAAGCCGGGGCCGGAACGGTCTTCGAGCTGCACCTACCTTTGGAGAGGAGCTGCCACATTGCTTAGCGCGGTGTGATGTAGGTTAGAAAAATCGCAAACGAGTCCGCTTCCGGGAGGGGAAAGGGCCGCGTGAAAAAAATCGGTTAGGCCTGGAACCTGAGTGGGTAGGGACGCGGTGCCTCGCGTCCGTGTTGGGTTTCCGATTGCGGACGCGCGGCAGCGCGTCCCTACCGGCGAATTTTTCACAGCGCCAGGCCCTGGGGTGGGTAGGGACTTCGATACAACCACCCACGCCGTCTGGCTCCGCGACCGCTGTCGCTTCGCCAGCCACCGCTCCGAGGGGGGATTCTCTTAGGACTGAAGTCTCAGTGGATGGAAAGATTCAAGAGGGTACAGGAGACTCACCGTGGCAAAAAAGGCCCCCATCCGAATTCTGATCTGCGACGACGAACCGAGCGTCCGGGAATCATTGAGCAGCTGGTTTCGAGACGAAGGCTACTCTGTGGACACGGCCGTCTCTGGCAACCATGCGTTGGAGATGCTTTCCGATCGTCAGTGGGACATCTTTCTGATCGATATCAAGATGCCGGGTATGGATGGTCTGGAGCTGCAAAGAAGGATCAAGGGTAATGACCCGAACGCAACGATCATCTTGATGACGGCTTTCGCCTCGGTCGAAACGGCGGTTGAGGCCATGAGACAGGGCGCCTACGACTACGTTGTCAAGCCGATCGATCCGGACGATCTGGAACACCTGGTTCGAAATGCTGCCGAGCGGAAGGAACTGGTTTCGGAGAATCTTCGTCTGCGGGAGAAGATCGATGAGATTTCGCAGTTTCACGAGATCATCGGCAGGAGCCAGGCGATGCAGGGGGTGTTGGAGCAGGTCACTCTGGTGTCGCAAACGGACACCACCATTTTGATCCGCGGCGAAAGCGGCACCGGGAAAGAGCTGATTGCACGGGCAATCCATTCCGACAGCCGGCGCCGCTACCAGCCGATTGTCGTTGTCAACTGCGGCGCGCTGGCCGAGGGCGTCTTGGAAAGCGAGCTCTTTGGCCACGAGAAGGGAGCCTTTACCGGTGCACAGTACCGGCGAAAAGGGAAGTTTGAGATGGCGGATGGCGGAACTCTCTTTCTGGATGAGATCGGGGACATCAGCTCCAAGACCCAAGTGGATCTGCTGCGAGTGCTGGACGAAAAGCAGATCACCCGCGTTGGAGCCAATGAAGCCATCCCAGTCGACTTCCGGCTGATTGCCGCCACCAACCGCAACCTGGAATCCATGGTCGGCCAGGGAACATTTCGGGAGGATCTCTTCTATCGACTGAATGTGTTTTCCATCACCTTGGCTCCGTTACGCGACCGGAGGGACGACATTCCCCCGCTGGTAGACCATTTCCTGCGAAAGCACAGCCTGGCGATGAACAAGCGGGTGACGGGAGTGTCGCCTGAAGCTCTCGATCTACTGATGGCGCACCCCTGGCCGGGCAATGCACGCGAAGTTCAGAACGCCATCGAGCGGGCCGTTCTGGTGGCCAAGGGCGCCGCCATCCAGATATCCGACTTGCCTTTTCATTTTCAACTCGGCAAGCCACTCTCGAACAGCAAAGCGCTTTCTACCGTCGAGGAGCTGCACATTCGGCGCGTGCTGGAGGAAACCGGCTGGAACATTTCTCAAGCCGCCCGTTTGCTGGAGATCGACCGGGTGACGCTCTACCACAAGATCGGCAAATACCATTGGAAACCCGAAGGGAAGAATAAAGCAAAGGGATGAGGACGTGGCAAGGGAGCTGTGAAAAAATTCGGGAGGGCGAGGCTCCTGCCGAGCCGCGTAGCCGCAAGCTCCTGATCCAGAACGGCTCGGCGGGAGCCTCGCCCTCCCGCGACAACGATCAGCGCAATTTTTTCACAACTTCAGCTGTGGTTGCCCTCATCGGCCGCAACTCTGAGCATCACGCCCGTGTTGAAGCACGAGCTGAGTACGACCGGCTCGCACACGCCGAAAGAAGGTCCAACCGCGTGGCTGCGGCAACCAGGGCAGCCGCATGGCTGGCCGTCACTCAGGCCTTTGCTGCATGGCTGAAGCCTTCTTCGGTAGTCCGCATTGTTCGAAGAGCCAGTCGAACCAGCGATGAACGTCCGCCCCGGTGTAGGCAGAGAGTGGGAAGACCAAGGCTGCCGGATTGACTCTTTGAATGCCTCGCCGGAAATAGGCCAGGTCAAACGGGACAGCCGGCAACAGGTCCGTCTTGTTGAGAATCACGACGTCGGCACTGCTGTAAATGCTCGGATATTTGTAGGGCTTGTCGTCGCCCTCTGGAACGCTGGCCACAAGAACGTTGGAATGCGTGCCGAGCCTGGGAGAAGCCGGAAGGATCAGGTTCCCAACGTTCTCAACGAGAACCAGATCCAACTGGCTCAGCGGCAACTTTGCCATGGCACGGCTCAGCATCGTGGCATCCACGCCTGCGATTCCGCCGGTATTCACTTCGGTCACTGGAACGCCCGACGCCATCACCTGCTCTGAGTCAAGCGTGACCGAGGTCGTCTCGCCCTCAACCACTCCGATCTGAAGCTGTGCGGACAGTCCTTGTATCGTTCGCAGAATGAGATGGGTCTTGCCCGATCCCGGCGAGCCCATCAGATTGATGGCAAACACGCCGAGGGCATCGAAGATCCTTCGGTTCTCATTCTCAAGACGTTCATTGCTGTTGGCGACATTTCCTGCCAACTGCAGGTGCGTTGCGTTCATGGCTGCTCTCCTATTTGACGCCCTAGCTGGTTTCTGTCGCGAAACTCCTCAAAATTGGGTAGCCGCGATTGATGCGTTTTTTGCATCAATCGTGGTCTCAAGTTTGTACATTTGGAGTGCGGCGACGTGTCGCCGCTTTCCCAAACGCGACGGTGCGAGCATTGCTCGACACCGCCTGACAAAGCGCCGTCGTGCCGGCGCACTCCAAGGGGCCAAGCCTTCGGCTTGGACGGCGTTGGCCCCGGCCAGTCCTTTGCACGCGGGTCTCCGTTTGGGACGGCCAAGGCTGGCTGCTTCTGCTGCCGTTTCTACCGGACGAAGCGTCCATCTCGCTGGCTGAATTGCCCCGCCGCTTGGTCAAATCACCCGGTGAGACTGGGTGAACTTCACGCGACCCGAACCGCTATTCTCACGTCACCCGCAAGCGAGGTCTGCGTGAGTCTTAAGAGGGGGCGGCGAAGTTTGAACCCAGCCTAACGAACCCAGTCGGAACCCCTTCTCCCTGTCAGCAGAGCAGACGAAGTGCCCCGACTCCCCCAGTCTAGTCTGGGCTTGAAGCGACTTTTGGAATCTAAACTGCAACCGGCTTGGTCATTGCAGCCGTTGGTGAGCACGCGGTTGGGCAGCCGTTCAACCTGAGGCGAAGCCATCTGCGGCGAGAATGGAAGGATCTTATCGCATGAATTACCTCTCCCATCGTCATCAGGCTCAAGAGACTGATCTCTGCTATCGGCACTGCCGTGCTGTCTGTAGCGAAGCTATTCTGACTACGGGGCCCGACTGGAGACTGAACTCCTACAGTCCGGGGACGGAAACCCTTCTTGGATACTCGGCCGCCGAAGCGATTGGCCGCCCGCTGGACTTATTCCTCAAGGAAGGAACGGCCGAGTTACTGCGAATTCGACAGTTCCTGGGCAGCCCGGGTGATGTTCAGGAGCTGGAGAGTGTGATGGTCGGCAAGAACCGAGGCGAGGTACCGGTGCGGCTGTCGGCCTCCTTGCTGAGAGACGTTCATGGCCAAGCCAATGGCTTCATTGCCATCCTTCACGACCTGAGCTCGATCCGCCATCTCGAAACAGAGATGGCGCGCAAGGATCAGTTTTTCGCAAGCATTCTGAAGAATTCGGCCGACGCAATCTTCACGCTGGATGCGGAAGAGAGGATCACTTCCTGGAACAAAGGGGCTGAAGCAATTTTTGGCTATACCGAACAGGAGATGGTGGGAAGGTCCTTGGAAATTCTCATGCCGCCACACCTGAAAGAGCAGAAGGAACTTGAAAAGATTTCGGCGGTGTCGCAGAGCGAAGGTTTTCTGCGCAGCTACCAGACCCAACGGTTGACCAAAGACGGCCAGATCATCGACGTGTTGTTTACTCGCACCGCCATTCGCGACGCTCAAGACAACCTCATCGGATTCTCGTCGGTCTTGAAGAACATCAGCGAACAGAGGCTGCTGGACCGGCACCTGGCGCAGATGGAGAAGCTCTCGGCCATCGGCGAGCTGGCAGCGGGCCTGGCCCATGAAATCAAAAATCCGCTGGCTGGCATCAAGGGCGCCATCGAGATCATTCGCGACAGTATGGCCTCACATCACCCGCATCGCCAGGTGCTGGGAGAGGTGCTCTCCGAAGTGGGCAGAATCGATCGCAGCGTGATGAATCTGTTGTCTTACTCGAAACCGAAGCCCCCTGATTTTACGAAGGTCGATTTGGCCCGTGTCATTGGCAACGTGGTTTCCTTTCTTCAGAAGATTGCCGATTCCAAAGGCATCCGCCTGCACGCCGTGACCTCCCCGGAAGCCGCGCTCATTACGGGAGATGAGAATGAGATCAAACAGTTGTTCATGAACCTGATTCTGAACAGCCTGGAGGCGATTGAAAAGCAGGGCAACGTCTGGATTCACCTTCAAAGCTCGGCCGACTCCCGTGTGAGCGTTGAAATTGCCGACGATGGTCCTGGCATTCCACCAGAGCAGCTGGCTAAAGTGTTTCTTCCGTTCTTTACTTCCAAAAAACACGGTACGGGACTCGGGCTGGCCACTTGCAAGCGGATCGTGACGAACCACGGTGGTGACATTCGCGTGGACAGCGAACTGGGCAAGGGGACACGCTTCACCATCGATCTGGCCCTGAACTCCCGCGTTCCGATGTCATTGGCGGAGCGATAATGGCACGAGAACACATCCTCATTGTTGATGATGAAAAACTCATTCGCTGGTCCATGAAGCAGAAGCTCGAGTCCTGGGGCTATCAGGTTTCGGAGGCAGAAGACCTGAAGGAGGCAGAGCGAAAAGTTCAGCAGGAGACTCCCGACTTGGTGACCCTGGACGTGAGGCTGCCCGATGGTAGCGGCATTGACTTTCTCAAGCTCGCCAAAGAAACCCACCCGAGTGTACCCATCATCATCATCACGGCTTTTGGTGTGGTTGACGTTGCCGTGCAAGCGCTCAAGACGGGTGCTTACGACTTCATCGAGAAGCCCATTAACTTTGAGAAACTGCAAAACTCCCTGCGCAATGCCCTTGAGGCAAAGCGTCTCAAGACGCAACTAGACCAGGCATACAGTTCAAACCGCAGCCGGTTCAGCCTGGAGAACATCGTGGGAAAGTCTAAAGCTATCCAGGACGTATCGCGATTGATTCAGCGTCTGGCACAAGCGGGCGCCACCACCTTGCTGGTGCAAGGAGAAAGCGGAACCGGTAAGGATCTGGCCAGCCGCGCTCTTCACTACCACAGCTCGAGGCGCGACCATCCGTTCTTCGCGTTGAACTGCGCGGCCATCCCGGAAACCTTGATCGAGACAGAGTTGTTCGGCTACGAAAAAGGCGCGTTCACCGATGCCAAGGTCATGAAGAAAGGGATCTTTGAGATGGCAGACGGCGGAACAGTGTTCCTCGACGAGATCAGCGAAATGAGCCTTAATCTGCAGTCGAAGTTTCTGCGTGTGCTTGAGGATCAGACGTTTCGCCGGGTCGGCGGCGTCAAAGACATCTCGGTCAATGTGCAGGTAGTCGCTTCGACGAATCGAGACTTGGAGGCAGCCACCCGCGAGGGCAAGTTCCGGGAGGATCTGTTTTACAGGCTCTCGGTAATTCCCATCCAGATTCCTCCCCTGCGGGATCGGAGAGAAGATATTCCGTTGCTGGTGGAACACTTCATCCAGCGCTACAACCTCCAATTCCGCAAGCGAGTGAGGGATGTGAGCCCCGAGGGAATGAACCTGATGATGCACTACGCCTGGCCTGGCAACATCCGCGAGCTGAAGAACGCGATTGAGCGGGCGATGATTCTGGTCGATAAGGATCAGATTCTTGCGGTGCATCTCCCCATTCGAATCGCTGATCCCACAGCCAGTCCACTGCCACGTTCTCCAGCCGGCCCCGTTGTGAAGCTGCCGCCGGAAGGCGCCAGTTTCGACGAGATCGAGAAGAAGCTCCTCGACCAAGCCTTGCAGTATGCCCACGGCAACAAAACCAGAGCTTCAAAGCTGCTGCATATCAGCAGAGACACGCTTCGATACAAAGTAAAGAAACACCATCTCGAAGAGCCCGCCATGCGTTATCACGCTCATTCAGCCGGACAGCCTCCCCAGGCCGACACTCCGTGAGCCCTTGGAAATCGTTTTTCATAGGTCGTGGTGGTGCACAATGGCATGAAAGACTCCACCAGGAATCTCCTCCTGGGAGGGTCGCTGTGAATAAATGAGCGGAGCCTGCAGGCGCGAGAAATTCCCCCTTAGAAAAGGGGGGAGCGCTGCAGGCGCGGGGGTTGTCTCGCAAGGTTGGAAGGCCAAGGGACGAGGGTGGCGCCATGAGATACGACGTGCCCAGGTGAGGTTTTCCCAAGTTCGCAGGACAACCCCCGGGCGGCTGTGCCGCCGCCCCCTTTGACTAAGGGGGAATTTGTTCACAGCTTCAGAGGTGAAATCCCGAATCCACAACCCACCCCAGGGCCTGACGGCCCTTGCCCCTCCCAAGGAAGATTCTGCTGTTCTTTCTGCCCCCCCAATCGCACCACGCCAAATGTTTCCAAAGATGACAAACAACCAGGAGGCTGGTGCGCGCTTGGGCCGCAACTTGCTTTCAGTAGGAAGGGGACCGGCTCGGTGGAACCGTGGGCGACCTTGCCCGCAAGGAGCGACCGTCGGACCCGCGGGGGATTGCGATGTTGAGACTTGAGTTGCCAGCCTTGGACGAAACGACGATGTGGGCTTGGTGCGCCGGACAGCCGGGTGGTCACTGCAGCGATCCGAAAGCCGGTATCAACCCTCAGGCGGCGCAGGCAAGGTTGACTTTCCGGTCGAAGACCGGCCTCGCAATTGAAGTTGTTGAACTCTCAGACAGCCGCTTCAAAGAGCTGGTGGACATGTATGAAGTTTTTGAGCCCAAGCGCGGAGCCCAGGGACTGCCGCCGATCGGCCGGGAGCGCATTGTGGCCTGGCTCCGGCAACTTCAAAGCCACGGTCACAATCTCCTGGCGCTTTCGGACAACCGCGTCATTGGTCATTCGATGCTCTGCCCAGTCGATGCTGAGCGCGCCGAGTTTGCCATCTTTCTCGATCAGGACTTTCGTAACCAGGGCATCGGCACAGGACTGACAAAAACAACGCTAGACTATGCGCAGCGGCTGAATTTTCGAAACATTTGGCTTTCGGTTGAAACGAACAATCCATCTGCCGTGCGGGTCTACCGGAAAACAGGTTTTCAGGTGAGTGCTTTGTTTGGTCCCGAACAAGAGATGGACTTGGACTTGATAAAAGACAAAGCAGAAGGAGGACCCTCAAATGAGTCCGAAAATTCATCCGATGCGGCTACCGCCGGTGCCATCAAGGTTGATTGAAGCAAAAGATTCGCAGAAAACGAATCGTTTGCAACGGTTCCTCATCATGCAGGCCAAGGAGGTGATGACCCAGCCCGCTGTCTCGGTCTCCCCACGACTCATGCTGCGGGAATTGGAGAGTCTCTTTGAGGTCCATAGATTCAACGGATTGCCTGTGGTGGAGGATCGTCATGTCGTCGGGCTGGTGACTCAGTTCGATTTCTTGAAGCACTTTGTTTTCACGCCCGGCAGCGTGTTTCCTCACTATGAGGAGCTGATGAAGCGCCCAGTGGAAGAGATCATGACCCGGGAAGTATGCACCGTTCACCCAGACACGCCCTTGACGCGTGTCCTGCAGATGATGGTGGACACTCGGGACAAGAGCTTGCCGGTGGTCGATCACAAGAACCGGTTGGTCGGAATGATCTCGCGAGGAGACATCGTTCGGGCATTCAGGAGATGAGGAGACGCACCTGACGGTGCGCGAAAAGCCCAGTTTGGGGAATATCGCGCACACGCCCTTCCGTGGGTCCTCTATGGCTCTCGCTTGAAAGAGGGGTAGTTTGCCTCGAAGCAGGATGGACACGGTGGCGTGACCACTTTGCCTCCATGTTCTCAACCGGTAACTCAGGAACACTTCCCGGTATGAATCTCAGCCTGGTTCCGCAGGTATGGCTGCTGTCTTGCACCAGGTATTGAGGATCAACCAACAGCTAGAGTCAGTAATTGTTGACAGGAGGTGTCTATGAAAGAGCGGATCAAATGGTTGTGCGTGGGTGTGGGTGTCATGTACGGGACGCAGCTCATCATTCTCCTCATCATTCACAACCTTATTCCCGCAAGCGCGCCACCCGAGTTTTCAAACCTGCTGGCCACGGTCGTGTACACCTTGGTTGCATTCATGGCCGGAGGTTTCGTCATCGGCTTGATGGCGGAGCGGGTTGACATCACCGAATCGGCCATAGCCACGGTGCTGACGCTTGGCATCGATGCCGTCACCTCGATCACTGGCGGACTAAGCGGAATGTTTCTATTCAGCTTTGCCATCGGTCAGGGCAGCTACTTCACGGCGCTAACGATTGCAGCGGTGGCCGTGGTTGCGGCCGTCGCAGGATCGCTGGCGGGAGAAAGGCTTTCAGTGCCCTCGGAGAGCTGGGTGAGCCAGGGTTTGATGATTGTTGGGCTGGCGGGTCTCACGCTCGGGCCGTTCTTGTTGCTGAGCTCATTCGTGTCTCGCACCGTCAGTGTGGTGGCAGGAGTCTTGCTGCTAGGTGGCATCTGGGCCATTTCTCATCATCTCCACCAGCAGGATCGTGAGGAAGAAGAATTGTCCATTCGGCCCGAGGCCAGCCGAAGCTAAGTGGTGGGCTCGACGGCGCTCCAGTTCATAAAACGAATCTGGGAGCCCGTTTCTTAGTCGCAAAATGTCAAAAACACCCCAGGCCGCTGCGGCTTGGGGTGTTTTTCTTTGCCGGAATGAAGAACGATGCCGGATCCCCCGCTGGAGGCCCGCACCCTCATCCTGGTGCTGGCTGCATTGGCTCTCAACCTGAATTCTGAAGTTGAGGATCTGCGATTTCGCGCCCAACAATGTGGCGCAGGCTTTCCAGCCTGCCGGTTCGCCGGACTTTCCAGTCCGGCCTCGGGGCGACTGGAAAGTCGCTCCAACTGGCAGACAAAAATGTCTGCCCCTCGAGATTGGACGTTTGTGAAGCGGCAGGAGGCCGATTCTTCCCTATAGAAGTGGGTAAGGGGCAGGCCGAAGGCCAGCCCCTCCCCGTTGTCGCGGTAGGGTTAATTCCCCACATTTACCGGCGTGCGTGTTTCACGCACCGGGCGACCCCAGAGTGATTGCCCCTTGAGAGGAGCCGTTTCGATACGTCTGTCATGGCCGTTGAACACAGAAGCTTTCCAGTGTGAGCAAGCCGAGCCGGTCAAAGACTTTGTTGCGGATCTTACGGTTGTCGTTGGTGTTCTTTCTCTTGGTTTTCATGCACCGGAGGCGCATGCGAATCCAGGAGTCCAGCTTATGGAACACTTCCCGACCCGTGAAGAACCGGGTGGCAA
>Ga0163150_10000800_pt1 | contig 56728 bp, 52 predicted proteins | sample OliLakLV19P2IB_FD_148628 | JGI IMG/M metagenome (GOLD analysis project Ga0163150, IMG submission 148628) | Freshwater microbial mat bacterial communities from Lake Vanda, McMurdo Dry Valleys, Antarctica - Oligotrophic Lake LV.19.P2.IB | ecosystem: Environmental > Aquatic > Freshwater > Lake >...
GGGGAGGTTATAGGGGGCGAGAGGATTGCGGTCGATACCCGCATAGTTGTCGGCCAAAAAAAACCCGGCAACTTATGTGCCCCCGTCATATTTGGTTGATCTGCTTGAGAAGATTTGGGGGTAAGGCTATGTCCCAGGGCGAGCGATTGATATCGGGCGTGCATGCGGATGGAGGCGGCACCCTTGACATTGTTTCTATTATGTTCTATTTGATTTTTTTCCGCAATTACTTATATTTTAACTTCGATCAACATCCGCAAACTATAGTCGTTCGTGTCACCTGTTTGCGAAGTAAATGGCAAGGATAAGCCGTTTTTCTCAAAATTAAATGCGAAAACTGTCACCAAGAATTTGCACAGTGTCACCTGAGTTGTCACGCCACTGATGGCGCCAGCACTGCGGAGGTGACGGTGACGGCGCATAGAAGCAGGATTGACAGTACGAGCAGGACTTCGGCGAGACGGTTGAGAAAGTTCATTTGGTTTTCTCCAGTCATCGAGGGGCTGACTGCTTTAAAGGTAGCCGTGAATTCGCGTTGCTGTCAGAGTCGCAAGCGCATGCCTGCCATGCATCGCGACCGAGATTGTTTTTGCGATGTCACAATTGTGATGTGCAGCGCGCGGCGTTGTGGCGTGCGTGCCGCGCGTGCAGATTGTTCCGGCCGAGAGCGATGCCGGCGAAATTGCCAACAATTGCAAGCGTTTCGCGCTATAGATCGGGTGACACTTTGATGACGCCAATGGGGTGTGTCACACTTCGTCTGAATCAGAGTTACGGAAATGACATCAACCGACGCGAAACATTTCGCCACAAAGTTCACGAATGTTTGTTCGTTCGTGAGCTGGCTCCAAACGCTTGTTAGACTGCCGGCGCGGACTTCACATGGCGCCAAACACCGATCACCCCGAGTGCCAGCATCACGTGGACGGCGATCACTGGGGGCCAGCCGATGAGGTAGAGAATGTCGTTAGCGAGGCCGGGTTTGAAGGGGCCGCCGCCGAAGGCGAGGCCTCTCGTGCCGAGCATAGCGTGGAAGTAGGTAGGGATGGTGAACAGCCAGGTGGTGATGACCGCGCTCCAGAAGAAGATGCGGTGTTGGAGCGCAGGGAGGTGGAGGAATCTTCCGCCGAGACCGAGGGCCATCAGGAGCAGTCCCTGGGTAATGGCTTCCATGTGGACCATGCGCCAGGCACGCGCGTCGCCGGGGACCTGGAGGTCGATGGCGGGGATGATGGGCCAGAGGACAATTTCGCCTAACAGCGCGAAGAACCAGTGCCAGCCGACGAAAACGGCGAAACAGAACAAGCCGATGCCGTTGAGAAACAGCTGGGCACGCAAGCGTTCGGGCATTGCGGTCATGGGTGGTCCTTCAAGCTGTGCGTGGAATGGGGATCGGTGAGGCGAGTTTGCCGGTGTCGAGGTCGCCGAGGTTGTCGCTGCCTTCGCGGTGCTGGCGCCACCATTCCCGTACCCAAGACGGGTCGGGGACTTCGCGCGGGTCGTAGCCGGGGCGCATGACGCGCAGCAGGCGCGGGATGAGCCTGGCAAAGATGCGGGCGAGCAAGCGGTAAAGCGCGAGGCGCGAGGTCCCGGTGAACCAGCGGCCGTCCTCGATCAGCAGTGCACGGTAGCCTTGGCGGGTGCGCGCCATGATGTGGATCATGGCGTAGAACAAGCCATAGATGCGCCAACGGTAACGGCCGTCGAGCGCTTTGAAGACGTCGTAGGTGGCGCATTTGTGTTCGATCTCTTCGACGAAGTGCCACAAGATCAGCGACGACACGGCGGGGTCGGCGTTGCCGAAGAGAAACTCGCGATCCTCGACCAGCATGTGGCCGATGGTCAGTGCCATCGCCTCGAAACCTTCGGCGTAGGCGATGTTGAAGGTCAGCGAGCGCGTGCGGGCGAAAGCGTCGTAGTCGGCCTTCAGAAGCGCTTCCATGTGCGGCACAGCTTTGTAGCCGAGCTCGGCGAGGTGCTTGTTGAATTGCTGATGCTGGCGGAAGTGGGTGGACTCCTGGCCGATATAGAGATCGACTTCTTCGAGCAGTGTTCGGTCAGTGATTTGCGCGCGCGCCTTGCGCATGGTTTCGATCACATAGGGTTCCAGGTAGGGCATGGCGAGTGAGGCGGCGTTGACGATGTGGCTGAACTCCGGGTGCGCAGGGTTCCACCAGGCCTTCAAGCTATCCGAAAAGGCAAAACGCATCCGGCGCACGATGATGGGCGGATCGAGGGATGAAATGGTAATCCTCCGGCGCAAGCCCTTTGTGGACGACTGGGAGGAGTTTACACGATTTGTGCATCGGCGGCGAGCGGGCTATTCAATCTCGGGTTCTTCGGCCGGGGGTTCTTCGCTTTCCGGTTCATCAGCACTGTCGTCTGAGCTGGATGCCGGGGCGGCACTGACTGTTTTCCTGCGTTTTTGACTTTTTAATTTTTCTTGTTGGGCGGTAAAGCGGATGTCGTCCGGCGCCAGGGCGGAATTGTTACTTTGGGCTGAGCCCGAAAAAAAATAGAGACCGAGGAGAGTTGTGCAGGCTACGGCAAAGAGGATCGCGTGAACGATTTGTCTGTCCATGGGTTGTCTGACCGTTGATTGCCAAGCTGACCGGGACGCTAGGCGAAATGAGTTAATGTTTGCTCAATCTTTGAAATGCCACCATCAGCGCCAAACAATTAGCAGCGCAATTTCAGTGCAGATGATGGCGAATAAAAAGGCAAAGAAAAGCCATTGCGTACGCTTGTCCAGCCAGTCCCAATCTCTAGCTTGGCCATAGGCTTGGACGCCTTCTGAGGCGGCGAAAAGGCCGAAAGCACTGGCGACGGCCGGCAATCCTGCGGGACCCGCAATGCCTAGCCACAGAAGCCCGCGGCTGGCCAAGTGGTTGGCAAAAACAAGGCTGCGTTCAATGAAAAAGGCGCTCCAATTGGCACGGTCCTTTGTCTTTGTTGGCGAGCGGGCGAAATGTGCGGACAGGGCAGCTGGAAGCAGGACGATGAACTCGGCCAATGCGGCCCCTAAAGCTGCGACCAATGCGTCCGCAAAGACAGCGCCCCAAAACCAAAATGCCAGCGCGCAGAGCCCCATTTCGCAGATCGAGGACCACACGCCTGAAAGTCCGGCTGCGGCCCAATCTTGCAGCGCGATATTCGTCGAGCGCTGGACCAGGAAGTCAGCGACGATCTTGAGGACAATGGCGAGTGCCCAACTGGCGGCGCCGATGAGTAACCAACCCCAAATCGACATGAGTCGTACTATGGGGAGGACTTCGGGTCTTGTCGAGGAAGGGCGGCTACAGGTTTCGCTGCAACAAGCCCGGAAATTCGATCAAATCCGGCGTAAATCACAATTAGTGCGGCAAGGCTGCAACCGCATATCGAGCTGGAGTGCTATGATGGCCCACAGGATTTCCGAGTCCTTGGCCGAACGGATCAACAGCGGACACGCGGCGGCGCAAGAGAAATGAAGGTGATTTGAAATGTGGAAAAACATCATCATCGGCATAGTCGTTTTGGCGGGCATTGTCATCGGTGGCGCTTACGTGCTGCCACAGAACGCGCACGTTGAAAGGGTCGAGATCATCAAGGCTGCCCCTGATGAGATTTTCACCATCGTCAATGATTGGACCCGGTTCAACGAGTGGTCGCCCTGGGCGCAGCTTGATCCCAATGCGAAGTACACCATCGATCCGCTGCGGCCACCTTCAGGTAAGGGTGCCAGATTTTCATGGACAAGCGAAGATCCGAATGTCGGCAATGGTTCCCAGGAAATTGTCGAAAGCGAGCCGTTCAAACTGATCAAAACGAAACTGGATTTCGGTTCGGAGGGTTCGGGATACTCGACATTTACATTTGAGCCTGTCGATGGCGGGACGCGTGTCGTGTGGGCGTTTGACACGGATTTGGGGATGAACCCGGTGTCGCGTTATGTTGGTCTGATGTTCGACTCGTGGATTGGGAAAGACTATGAAGCGGGTTTGGCGCGCTTGAAAGCATTGGTAGAAGCGCAGTCGAATGCTGCGACGCAGGCGGCGTTGGCGGCACCTGGCGGCGCGGCCCCCCCTGACATTGAGTTGTCTGGAACGGCTGATCCCGCCAAGGGGCCTGAAATTGTGCGCGTTGGGGCCAAGGTTGTGGTTCTCACCCGGGCGAGCGCCAAATCAAATGACGAAGCCGCCCTTTCAGCCGCACTGGGAGGGGCCTATCAAAAGCTCCTGACTTACGCAGAGGCGAACGGGCTGGAGGTCGGGGGGCCGCCGCTTGCGGTTACAATCTCGCACAGTGCAGACGGCGACTGGGTGTTTGATGCGGCGATGCCGCTCAACTCGATCCCGGCTCTAACGCCTGTACCCGCAGATGGTGTGAAAGTTGGAGAGACTTATGCCGGGCGCGTGCTCAAGGTCACGCACAAGGGACCCTATCTGACCCTAAAGAACACCTATGACCGGCTGCACACCTATGCGGCCGAGCATAAACTGAAAGAAAAAGCGATATCGTGGGAGGAATATGTCAGCGATCCCGGCGAAACCCAGGATGCCGATTTGCTGACCAATGTTTACCTGGCCGTCGAGTAAAGTTGCAGCATCATTCCTTTTCGCAGGATTGAGCCTCTGGTTTGCCGGCCACGAGTAAGGTTGCATTGGGACCATTCATCCAGAATACGGTGGCGCCGTCCGAGTATTTTTGACCTTCGCTCGCCGGAACAGATTTGAGTGGAACTTCGCGTTGCATGAAAGCAAGAATGATCGCCTTTCCGTCGTCACCGACAGGGCGAACGACAATGCGTCCTGAGTCTTCACACTTGAAGGTGGCTGGCCGGGTCGCCATCATTGGTGGCACGACCAGCGGCGACTGGCCGACATCCGAGCGTTCATCAGGGTCAACGCAAGCGGTCAATGCCAGGAGCGCTGTGCAAAGCATGATGGTGCGGTTAAAGCGTTGATCGAGCACGGGAAGGCCTCGCCTGTTGAGGTGGAGGGCCTGTGGTAGCAGGATGCCCTTGTGCGCGGCAAGTACGGCGCGCGGACTATTTTAGACGGGCGTCGAGGCGGATTTTTTCCAAGGCGCCGCAATAGGCCTGATTGTTGCGGCTCTTGCTGAAGTTTGCACCTGCCCCGAGAATGTTTGCGCCGATGTCACCGGCGTTGAGCATGTCGAGACGACCGGCGCCGTGGGCCAAGTTGAGATCATCTACCAAGGTCGTCAATTTGCCCGCGACATCTTGAGCGGTGGAGCACGAGCCGGCGACGGATTGCTCGCAGGCCGAGAGTCCTATTGCAAGGCCGGCCACGAAAAATACTGAAACTACATTTTGCTTCGTGGCCATGCTTACTCATACCAATCGTTAGAGACCTAGGGTGCCGGAGTTCCCGGCGAAAGCCAACTGGGTCTTTGGGGGGAAATGGCCCGTTACCATGAAATCTTTGACAGGATACAGTTTGATGCGTTCGGTCAATTTGCCACCTGCGTAGAAGTTAAACGTCATTGTTTTCCGGCTGGGATCAAAGACAAAAAGGGGAGCAAATCCACCCGCGCGGGTAATGATATTGTTCTTGAAGTCGACTTTCCCCAATGGAGCGTGTTTCCATTCTTCAGGCAACATTGCCTTGATTTTTTGAGTTAAATTCAAGCGTTCAGGCAGGGACGTATCAACAACTTGCACAGACAATGCCGTCGCGTGGATCACATTGCCCTTATCAACCTGCAGGCGAACGGCAACAAGCCAATTCGCAGATTGAGAAAAACCCTCCCAACGGCCTGCGGGCGCTTCGGCGCTACTGCAACCGGCAACGACGACTGCCAGCAGCGATATGATGAGTGTAAAGCGGCAATGCGCGAGCATGGCGGCCTCCTGAGCACGACAAGGGGTCTATTGTCGGGCCTGGGCACTAACGAAAGTTTAACTGGCATTAACCTGTCAGCCTGAGACTGGCTTTTATTTGAGAAGCGGGGTTCGAATCGGCTAGAAAGCTGTCTCATTTTTGGAAAGTGGATTAATTTGATGAGCGGGCCACAAGCACTGCCCCCGGGCTTTTTGTCCAATGCGCTGGGGCGAATTAAGCCGTCGCCGACGATTGCGGTGTCGCAAAAAGCGCGCGATCTGATCGCGCAAGGCCGCGATGTCATTGGCCTTGGTGCCGGCGAGCCGGACTTTCCCACGCCCGACAATATCAAGCAGGCCGCGTTTCGTGCGATCGAGCGCAACGAGACCCGCTACACGGCGGTCGAGGGCATTCCCGAACTGCGCAAGGCGATTGCAGACAAGTTCAAGCGCGAGAACGGGCTCGACTATAAACCATCGCAGACGATGGTGTCGCCGGGAGGCAAGGCGATCATCTTCAATGCCTTTCTGGCGACACTCAATCCGGGTGACGAGGTGATCGTTCCTGCACCCTATTGGGTAAGCTATCCCGACATTGTTCAGTTGTGCGGTGCGACACCTGTCATCGTCGAAACGAACGAGGCTGGCGGATTCCGCCTGACCCCAGAGCAATTGGCCAAAGCGATTACGCCCAAGACGAAGTGGCTGATGCTCAATGCGCCGTCGAACCCAACGGGGGCTGCCTATTCGGCGGCACACCTGAAAGCACTGTCGGCAGTCTTGCTGGATCATCCCCAGGTTTGGGTGTTGACCGATGATATGTACGAACACATCCTCTATGACGGATTCGAGTTCGCAACGATTGCCCAGGTTGAGCCAAGGCTCTACCCGCGAACGTTGACGATGAATGGCTGCTCGAAGGCCTATTCGATGACGGGCTGGCGCATCGGTTATTGCGCTGCTGCGGAACCGCTGATCAAAGCCATGGCCGCAATCCAGTCGCAGTCGACGACAATGGCCACTTCGGTGAGCCAGTGGGCCGCGGTGGAGGCCCTGAGCGGGACCCAGGATTTCATCCGGCCCCGGGCAGCAATTTTTCAGAAACGGCGTGATCTGTTGGTGTCGATGCTCAACCAGGCCAAGGGGATCAAGTGCCCGACGCCTGAAGGCGCATTTTATGTGTATCCCTCGTGCGCGGGCACAATCGGCAAAGTGGCATCTTCGGGGCGAACGATCCACAATGATGAAGGGTTCGCGGCTGAACTGCTGGAGGCCGAAGGCGTGGCCGTTGTGCACGGCGCAGCCTTTGGGCTTTCGCCGTATTTCCGCATTTCATATGCGGCTTCGGACGAAATCCTGGAGCAGGCCTGCCAGCGCATTCAAAGATTCTGCGCCGGGCTTCGTTAAGAGAGTTTTCGCTTGCGCTCGCCTGCAATTGGTTGAAACGTTGGGGCGCCCGGTTGGTGAGGGCGTAAATCGTTTTTTGGTTGCGCTTCCCGGGCAAACAGGGAGCAACCTCATGGCAGAGACGAACGATAAGGGGGGACATGGGCCGCGTTGCGTGGCCCTGGTCGGACCTCAAGGAAGCGGCAAGACAACGCTGCTCGACAGTATTCTTTGGTCTACCGGCAAACTTACCCGAAAGGGCAGTCAGGCGCAGAAAAATACGGTTGGAGATTCTTCGGCTGAAGCGCGCGAGCGGCTGATGAGCGTGGAAATCACTTCAGCGTCGACGGCATTTCTGGGCGATCATTTTACGTTTCTTGATTGTCCGGGTTCGATTGAGTTTCAACAAGAAACGCTGAACGCGCTGGCGGGTGTCGATGCGGCGGTCGTGGTGGCTGAACCGGATCCGGCGAAAGCCGCGTTGCTGCAACCGCTTTTGAAGCGGCTCGTCGATCTGGGCATTCCGCACTTTCTTTTCATCAACAAAATCGACAAGGCGCAAGGCCAAATTCGGGAATTGCTTGCCGCATTGCAGCCGGCGTCGGCGCGTCCGCTGGTGTTGAGGCAAGTGCCGATCTGGAAGGATGGGATCGTTACCGGGTTTGTTGACCTGGCGCTGGAGCGCGCCTTTGTTTATCGCGAGCACGCGGCCTCGGAGGTGATTGCCATTCCATCGGAAGTCGCCGACCGTGAACACGAGGCGCGCTATCAAATGCTCGAGAAGCTCGCCGACTACGACGATCATCTCATGGAAGAGTTGCTGTCGGATATTGAACCGCCGCGCGATGAGGTGTTTGCCGATCTGACGCGTGAACTGGCAGAGGGCAAGATCGTGCCGGTGCTGATGGGCTCTGGCGAGCGTGACAATGGTGTGCGGCGCTTGCTGAAGGCCCTGCGTCACGAAGTGCCGGATGTTTCAAAAGCGGCACTGCGGCAGGGGTTGACCGGCCACGGCGAAGATCCGGTCGTGCAGATTGTCAAGACGTTGCACGGCGCGGGCGGAAAGCTCTCGCTGGCGCGCGTGTTTCGCGGCATCCTCAAAGATGGTGCTACACTGGTGCGTAGCGATGGAGCGGAAGAGCGGGCGTCGGGTCTGTTTTCCATGATGGGTGAGAAAGCGACAAAAATTCCCGGGGCGGGGGCTGGCGATCTGGTCGCCATCGGCCGCCTTGAGAAAGCGCAAACGGGCGACACGTTGACGGCGCACCGGGCGATCAAAGCGCTCAAGCGGCCAGAGGTGCTGCCGCCGGTTTACAAGTTTGCGATCAAGGCAGCGAACCGCAATGACGATGTGAAACTTTCAGCAGCCATTGCCAAATTGCGAGAGGAAGATCCAGGCATTGTCTTTGAACAGGTCGCCGAGACCCACGAGGCGGTGCTGTCGGGCCAGGGTGAGGTACATTTGCGCACCGCTTTGGCGCGCGCTGAACGCAAGTTCGGTCTGAAATTGGCCACGCAGGTATCACATGTGGGTTATCGCGAAACGATCCGCAAATCGACCGAACAGCGTGGCCGACACAAAAAGCAGTCGGGCGGACACGGCCAGTTCGGCGATGTGATGTTGCAGATCAAACCCTTGCCGCGTGGTGGCGGGTTTGAGTTTCTTGATGAGATTGCAGGCGGTGTTGTGCCCAGGCAATTCATACCTTCGGTGGAGAAAGGAATTCGCGACTATCTTCATCGCGGTCCGCTGGGGTTTCCAGTCGTTGATGTGTCGGTGGCCTTGACTGATGGCAGTTACCACAGCGTCGATTCCAGCGATGCTGCCTTCCAGATGGCGGCGAAAACAGGCATGTCGGAAGGGATGGCCAATTGTTCACCGGTTTTGCTTGAGCCCATAGTGTCGGTTGACGTGCATACGCCGAGCGATCACACATCGCGGATCAATCAAATCATCACCGGCAAGCGTGGGCAATTGCTCGGGTTTGACGGGCGGTTGGACTGGCCAGGCTGGGACACGGTCAAGGCACATATTCCAGAGTCTGAATTGCAAACGCTGATCGTCGAGTTGCGATCCGCTACACAGGGAGCGGCGACGTTTACCTATAAGTTCGATCATTTGGCCGAACTGGTCGGTAAGCTTGCCGAACAGGCTATTTCATTGCGGGCGCAGGCGCACGCGGCGTAGTTTCCCTCATATTTTGGCGCGCGAGCGGGTGTTCCATTTTCGCTCGCGCCTCTGTGATTGGTCCGTGCACGCATTTGGCCCGTATCTGTTGCACTGAACGGAGGTTGTCTCATGGTCAATCGCAGAGCCCTTTTGAGTGGTGCAGGCATATTGGGAGTGTTGTTCGTTGCGCGCAGTTTGCCGGCGGCTTCGGGTCCACGGTTTGAAGTCACAAAAACCGAGGCAGAGTGGCGGCGTACATTGACGCCAGCGCAGTACTATGTGCTGCGCGATCAAGGTACGGAGCGTGCCGGGTCGAGCCCACTGGACCGGGAAAAGCGCCGGGGGATTTTCCATTGCGCTGGATGTGATCTGCCCGTGTATTCGTCACAGACCAAGTACGACAGCCGCACCGGGTGGCCAAGCTTTTGGCAGCCGCTGGCCAATGCCATCGGTACGTCAACCGAAAAAGGTTTTTTTGATGTGCGCACCGAGGTTCATTGCCGAAGGTGCGGCGGGCATCTTGGTCACGTCTTTCCCGACGGGCCGGCGCCGACTGGCCTGCGCTATTGCATGAACGGTGTGGCAATGATTTTCAAAGCGGCGGTGTCATGACGAAACAGATTTCGGTCTTCCGGATACTGGCGTTGACGGTTATTGCCGGCGCTGCGGTGCTGGGTTTTCAAGTCATGGGCGAGGGTGCTGGTGTGAAGGCCGCTCAACCAGTTGTGGCACCGGGAACGGAAGTTGCCATATTTGCAGGCGGGTGCTTTTGGTGCGTTGAGGCGGATTTTGACAAGGTGCCAGGCGTGATTTCGACGATTTCGGGTTACATCGGCGGGCGTACGGCCAATCCCAATTATCGTGAGGTTTCAAGTGGCGGCACCGGGCACGCTGAGGCGGTGAAGATTGTGTTTGATCCCAAGCGGGTCACCTTCGACCAGTTGCTCTACGTGTTTTGGCGTACGGTTGATCCGGTGACAAAGAATGCGCAATTTTGCGATTATGGCGACCAATATCGAACAGCCATCTTTTATGGGAATGAGGCTCAAAGGCTGATTGCGCAGGCGTCGAAGGCTGCACTGGAAAAATCAGGCCGGTTGAAGCGTCCGATCGTCACTGAAATTGTTGCGGCCGGGCCGTTCACTTCCGCCGAGGGCTATCATCAGAACTATTACCAGACGAACTCGTTCCGCTATAATCTCTATCGCTTCAATTGTGGCCGCGATGCCCGTCTCAAGGAATTGTGGGGAGCGGAGGCGGGCGGAGGTGCGCATTGATGGGGATTTATGAAGGCTGAACTTTATGACGAACTGGCGCGCCAGGCGCGCGGGCTCCTGGAGGACGAGCGCGACCTGATCGCCAATGCCGCCAATGTTGCGGCGCTGATCTGGCAGATTGTTCCCGATCTCAACTGGGCGGGATTTTATTTCCTGAAAGGCGGAGAGCTGGTGCTTGGGCCCTTTCAGGGCAAGCCCGCCTGCGTACGCATTGCGGTGGGTAAGGGCGTTTGCGGCACGGCGGTGGCCCTTCGGGAAACGATGCTGGTCGAAGATGTGCATGCGTTTGCGGGACATATTGCGTGCGATGCGGCGTCGAACTCGGAACTGGTGGTGCCGCTGATCAAGGGTGGTGTGGTGCGCGGGGTGCTGGATATTGACAGTCCGCTTTTGGCCAGGTTCGATAGTGCTGACCGGACGGGCTTTGAGGCGGTGGTGCAGCTGTTCGTTGCGGGAACGGATTTCTGAGAATGCTTGAGCTTCGACCCAATTGCGAAAGCTGCGACCGCGATCTGCCGCCGGAGTCGCGTGAGGCAATGATTTGCTCGTTCGAGTGCACTTTTTGCGTTGCGTGCGCCGGGGGAAAGTTGAAGGGCCGATGTCCAAATTGCGCGGGCGAGCTTCTTCGAAGGCCGGTCAGGCCGACGGAGACGCTGGTGAAGTTTCCGGCATCAACGAAACGGTTGGTGAGGCAGCCAGGTTGATGGCCGCTATTACTCATTCGTATCACATCTAGGCGAAGAGGTTCCGCGCTAAGACTAACGGCCGTCTCGCGTGGCAACGCGCGTTGCAAACAATAGAGCGGCTGCCAAAGCGATGAGCCCCAAAGGCCAAAGCAATTGCAGAAACCCGCGCCAAAAAGCTCGAACCAATAAGTCCGTTACCCGTTCACGAAGCGTAATGTACAAGGTGGTTTGCGCCACCGCTCCTTTCACGTTTTCGAGCCACGAGTTCCAGTGCCAATTTTGCGCGCTTCGGCGTTGACTCTCTGCTTCGCAGTTTACTTCCTTGGCCTCTTGCCGGCGTATGTAATCGTAGATCGCGCATCGGTTAATTTTGGCGAGTAGCAGCCCGATTAATGCGGTCTTGCAGCGCTGAAGTTCCAGTTTGTTTGAGTTCGAATCCCGCGTTGTGGTTGCGCAGCTCTTGGCAAATTGGGCTGGATCGCTCGCACCTAGATTTCCAACTGCGGAACGCAGTCCTGTAAAGTCGAATGCTGTTAACTCCTGTTCTTCCTTGGTGATCTCAACAATTAAAGGTCTGCCGGTGAACGATGTTACGCGTTCGGACGGCGTCTCTTTGTCTGCGGAAAATGAAGGACACATCGGGAGCAATTTGCCACTTGAATCATTGGGGTCAGGATAACTTGGAGCTGCTGCTGGCTCATCTTCGTTATTCTCGTTCTTTTGTTGTTGCTGTGGCACAAGCTTTAGGCGAAACGAGCAAACGCTATTGGGATCGCGTATTTCCATCGGCAAAGTGAGCAGATTGTCTTGGGTGTGTTCGCCTGTGGAGTTCAATTCCACATAAACCGTCCAAATCACCCACATCACGGCTGCAATGACGGTCAGTGCAGGCCGTGCCCAGGTTGCGCAGCGCCTGCATCGTCAAGATATGAAAATAGGCTAGACGCGTTGCCTAAAGTGCCCAAGCGAAAGTCGCCGGCGAAGATACCGCTCGACGCTGTGACTTCGCCGACGCCTCCAGAACCCAGCCCGGCCGACAAGCCTGCAGCCGATCAATCCGAGCCACGGCCGAACTGAGGAGAAATACACATGTTTGCTCCGAGCGCAGTTCGCGGACTTTTCGTGGTAATGGCGCTCCTGGCTTTGCCCAGTGGCGAAGCGTCAGCAGATATTTTCGACATGCCAATCGTTGCGGAGCCGTTGCCTGAATTGCGCAATCCGTCGCGCTGCGAAAGTGTGGCGGGGTGCAGGGATTCTGACAGGTCTGGGCGGCGGCATCTCGGGGTTGTTCTGGATTGCAGCGGGCGCAAGCGTGGGGCGGCGCATACTTTGCGTGAAGCCGTGCGGCGGGTGCCGGTCAACGGTGAGATTTTGATTTTAGGGACCCCGCCCGGGCGAACTTGTATCGCCGATGGGACGGTGATCACCAAGCCGCTGACGATCCGGCTGCTTGATGCCATTGGCAGTGCCTATATCGAAGGCCGGACCACCGGTTCGGAGCCGTCCACCGATCCCCACGCCGAACGCAGGGCCTCGTGTCTTGAGGTGAATCTTCCGGTCGGCGATTCGCTGAAGATCATCGGTGTGAATTTCGTGGTCAGGGGCGGAAAGCTGCCATGCGTCAAAGTTCTGGCGGGCACGGTTGAGGTCAGCCGGTCAAGAATTGATTCCCGGGGGACACGATGGGCCTTCGATGTGAGCAATTCCGGGCGCCTTGTGCTGGAAGACAGCAAGATTGAAACGGACGGTGGCGACGTGCATGCGCGGCGGGCCGTGGTGGAAATGCGCCGCGTCGATATTCAGTTGGAACGCGGACGGCGGGGCATAGGTGCTTCGCTCACCGGCGCCGACGGCGTTGTCAGCGAATTGTCCGTCATTGGCGGTGAGGTTGGGCTTGTTGCCAGCAGCGGTTCGCGCGGCTTGCTTGTCGAAAATCCGGTGATTTCGGATGCCGGTGTCGGGATCGAGGTTGTTGGGCAAGCGGGTCAGGGGGCGGTGACGATACGCGGGGCAAATATTCAACGATCCATCGTTGGTGTTTGGGCCAGGAACAACGCGCGGCTTGAGTTACTTGGCGGAAATATTCGCCAGAGCGAAAAAGTCGGTATCTTCATCGACAATAGCGGTGCCATCGTTCGCGGCATGGCACACGTTGATGGCGGCATCTACGCCGTGGCGATCAGCCGTTATGAGACGACGCCGCCCGTCAAGACCGCGCCGACTCCGCCTGTGTCGAAACTGTGCGAGGGTCCACCGAATTGGGGAGACGAGAGCGAAGATGGCTATCAGGGCGGCGCTGAGGGCGAGAGTTGCGACTATATCGGTTCGCTGAGTGCCGGCCTCAGCCGGCTCGACTCGCGGCACAGTATGTCGGGCGTGCAGATGTCCGATGCATCGCCGCTGGGCCTGATTGACATCGATCAGAACACACTTGGGCCCGCGCGCGAGGCCGTCATCAAATTGGCGGAGGACGCCAAGATCTGGCAAATGGTGCGGATCACCAACAATATTCTGGATTGCGGCAAAGCCTCGTGCAGTAGCGGTAAAACGCGCCACGTGGAGGATCGCGGCAATCGTTGCACCAGCAGTGGCTGGTTCGGGTCTTGCCGCTAGGCATTCTATTGCGCCAAAAAAAGTCGGCCGGACCGTCTGGGGTAGCACGGTCCGGCCTCGTCACGCCTCGTCTGCCAGTGCGTTGGTTGACACTGGCGGGCTAGTGCCGGAGAGGGGAGTCTCCGGTGCTGAATGTTATTCAGCAATAGTCAGATAGGTATGGCCGGGCTCACTTCCAAGGCGAGTGGGTGCGTCATTTCTTCAACTAATATTGCCATTCACGCGCTTGTGAAACCAGGAAATCCCTGAAAACTGCGACTCGTTTCGAGCCGCGCAGATTTTCGGGATAGCACAGGTAAACCTCGTAATTCGGGCCGGGTGTTTCCTGGAGCACGCGCACGAGTTTGTCGTTGTCGGCCGTGAAATAGTCCGGCAGGGCGCCCAGGCCGATGCCCTGTTCGATCGCTTTGCCCATGGCGATGATGTTGTTGACACATAGCGCGGCAGGACGGGCATGGCCGGGTTTCCGGCCGATTTCCGACAACCAATTCACTTTGTCCAATTCGGGTGGAGCGTCGCCGTAGACGATGATGTCATGGCCGTCGAGGTCGTTGATAGAGCAGGGTGAGGATCTACGGGAAACGTATTCCTTGGCGGCGTAGATGTGATAAGCAACGTCGAATAATTTGCGTTGAATCAAATCATTCTGAACGGGTTTGCGCATGCGCAGCGCGATGTCGGCCTCGCGATGATTGAGATCGAGTTCGTTGTCTTGCAGCAGCACATGTAAACGAATGTCGGGGTAGAGCTGATTGAACAGGCGCAGACGCGGGGTCAGCCAGTAAGTGCCGATGCCAATGGTGGCCGTGACGCGAAGTTCGCCGCGCGGTGTTTCGCGGCTGTTGAGCAGTTGCTCTTCCACGGTTTGCAGTTGTTCGAATATTTTGGTTGTGGTTTGAAACAAATGTTCGCCTTGCTCGGTGCGGATGAGGCCGCGGGCGTGGCGCGTGAACAATGGCACTTTAAGCTCTTCCTCAAGGGCGCTGATCTGGCGGCTGACCGCCGATTGGCTGAGGTTCAGCGTTTCGCCGGCATGCGTGAGATTGCCAGCGGTGGCGACCGCGTGGAAAACGCGCAAGCGGTCGAGATCAATCGCCATTGGTGCCCCTCATTCGGCTGCGGCCTTGATTTCAGCGTGATGGGCCAGGAATTTTTCGGCTTCCAGGGCTGCCATGCAGCCCATGCCGGCGGCGGTGACGGCCTGGCGGAAAATGCGGTCTTTGACGTCGCCTGCCGCAAAGACGCCGGGGATGTTGGTGGCGGTTGAGTCCGGGGCGGTGCGGATATAGCCGTCGGCGTCCATGTCGACCTGACCCTTGAAGAGATCGGTCGCGGGGACATGGCCGATGGCGACAAAGAGGCCGTCGGCCGAGAGTTCGCTTGTTGCGCCGCTTTTGGTGTTGCGCAGGCGGACGGCGGTGACGGATTTGGGGTTGGTGGTGCCGAGCACTTCGTCGATGCCTGAATCCCAGATAACTTTGATCTTGGGGTGCGAGAACAGGCGTTTTTGCATCATCTTTTCGGCGCGTAGAGAATCGCGGCGGTGGATGAGGGTGACGCTGCTGGCGAAGTTGGTCAGAAACAGCGCCTCTTCGACGGCGGTATTGCCGCCACCGACGATGGCCACATCCTTGCCGCGATAGAAAAAACCATCGCAGGTAGCACAGGCGGATACGCCGTGACCCTTGAAGCTCTCTTCTGAGGGCAGGCCAAGCCAGCGCGCCTGGGCGCCGGTCGCAATTACCAGAACATCGCAGGTGTAGACCTTGCCGCTGTCGCCAGTGAGGCGGAAGGGGCGGGATTTGAGGTCGGCAGTTTCGATGATGTCTTCGACGATTTTGGTGCCGACGTGTTCGGCCTGCGCCTTCATCTGATCCATCAGCCATGGACCCTGGATCGTTTCGGCAAAGCCCGGATAGTTTTCGACATCGGTGGTGATGGTCATTTGACCGCCGGGCTGAATGCCCGCAATGAGCACCGGCTCGAGCATGGCGCGCGCGGCGTAAATGGCGGCGGTGTAGCCGGCGGGGCCGGAGCCCAAGATCAGAAGTTTGGCGTGGAGTGTTTCGGTCATGCGTGGTCCTTGGCCGGGCTATACCCGTAACATAGGAAATCTTGCTGGCTGCTCACAAGTCTTGTGCGCACGCTCACAAAGGGGTGAGGTTTAGTTTTTGACGGATTATTGCAGCTATTTTGGCTGTTTCATTGAGTGGTTGATAGGTCCAGCTTTCGATCTTGCCGGCGAATGGGCGGGTGATACCAAGGACTTGCAGGCGCAGGTGGAGTGCCTCGAATTTAGGGTTCGTGGTTGGCAGGTTCACGACGTAAACGGGTTTGCCGGTGCTGGCGGCTTCAACGGCCATGTTGGTTGAATCCGAGGTGACCAAAATCGCATCGGACAGCGCCAGAATTCCCAAGTAAGGATTTTCGCCCGTACCATCCCAAACGAACGCCGAAGGCTGTGGGAGAGCCTGACGGATGATTTGCGTTTGCGCTTCGCCGGTGCGGCGCGATGTGGTTGCCATGATGGCATAGCCGCTCTTGACCAGCTCCTGAAGTTGGTTTGCCAAGCGCTTGGCATCATCGACGGTGAAGCGGTGCGACTTTGATTTGCCGCCAATCAAAACGGCTACCCGTGGACTTGGCAGATGCTGAAAGCGCGCGCTCCACGCGCGGCCGGCTTCTTGCAGTTTCGCGCGCGTGATGAGATTGAGGCTGCCGATGATCGGCATGACGTTTGGGCCCGAAAGTTTGTCGTGTTCCGGCGGGACGACGAGATCGAAATGCGAGGGCAAGATTTTGGGATCCTGCAACTGTACCGTAAACGTCGCGCCATTCGACCGGCGCTTGATCTCCAGCATGAAGGGGATGGCGCGCCAGCCGCAACCGATGGCAAGGGCCGGCCATGGCGGCTCGAAACTGGCGCTGCCTGGTCCGAGCGCGCGCAGGGGGGCAGGCCACTGTGTGACGGGCAAAATCGTCCAAGGCAGGCGGGGGTGGACAGTTTTGAGTTCAAGCGGCAAGCCGACCGCTTCGGCCAGGCCGCGGGCCTGGTTGATGATGCCCGCGCGTCCGTCGGTTACGACCCAAGTTACAGATTTTGGCCCTAAATCATTCACAGAATTGCGCGGTCCTGTAATTTTATTGCTGAAATCGGCGTTCGCTCGCGTTAGAACGGCGGGAAGAAATAATCTTACCCGATCTGGATGCGAGCCGTGCAGCGAAACAAATTAGACGGGATCGACCGTCGCATTCTCCATGAACTCCAGGCCGAGGGCCGTATCACAAACGTCGAGCTTTCCCAGCGCGCCAAGATTTCGGCGCCGCCCTGTTTACGGCGGGTGCGGGCGCTTGAGCAAGATGGGTTTATTCGCGGCTATCACGCTGACCTTGATCCCAAGGCCCTGGGCTTTGAGGTGACGGCGTTCGCCTTTGTGGGCCTGACGAGCCAGGCCGACCACGATCTGAAGGCCTTCGAGGCGCAGGTGGCCCAATGGCCGATCGTGCGCGAGTGCACCATGATGTCTGGCGAGGTCGACTACGTGCTGAAATGTGTGGCGCACGATCTGGGCGAGTGGCAGAGCTTCATCACCGACACGCTGACCGCGGCCAAGTGCGTGGGCTCGGTGAAGACGGCCCTGGCGATCCGCGAGGCCAAGCGCGAGCCGGGAGTGCCGGTGGAGGTTTGAGGGTACTTGGTGCGGATATGGCGGCATTTCATTCGGGGCAGGGTCGGAGGAGGTAAAGTGGGTAAGTGGCTGAAAATTCTAGGCGCCGTCGTGGTGGTGGCCGCCGGCGGTCTTTATGCGGCGGTGACCATTGGCGGTCCGGATCTGATCTATCCGCGCGTTGATGGGGTGAGCTTTGGGCCTTCGTCGCTGGCGTTCGTTGATACCGACCCCGGCAAAACGATTGGGGGCACCATCTTGCTTGGGCGGGCGCAAAGCGAGAGCGGCGTAGAAATGTACATGGTGCATTGGGGGCTTGAAGTCGGCGGCCCGGGTGTGAGTGACGACGCGGGCCGGGGCGACCATGGCGGCAGCTGCAAAGGGTTCCGCGATACAAATCACGTTGCGATGGCGCGACCGTCGGATACCGGAGAGACGCTGACGCTGAAGATCGCGCAAGGTACCCAGGTGCCGGACGGCGCTGTCTATCTGGTGGCGCACACGCTCTATGGCGGCATCCACAATCTGGCGAAGTGTATACAGATTCCGATTGTGAACCGGGTCGATTGAGGTGTGGTGGAGGAGGTGGCACCGAGAAGTTGGCTGCGGTGAGGAACGTGGGGTCGGTCAAAACGGCGCCGACGATCCTGCCGTCCAATCGTGAGCAGGGCGTGCCGGTCGAGGTTTGAGACGTTTTTGCAGTTTAAGATTCTTCAAGTCACGTGCGCCGTGGACCACACGCATCACTTCGATTCCATCTTCAAGCCGGCGAAAGACAATTACATATCGACCGACTGGCATATATCGACCGACTGGGAACACGCGGGCGCGTGGATCGACGTGCGGTCTCGGCGTGCCAACTCCGGTGTGTCGAGCAAGCATACTGAACTTTAACGTGAATTCGTTGATGAGTTTTTCAGCTGCCCGCGCATTGTTCTTTTCGACGTAAGACCAGATTTCGTAAAGATCTTGGATTGCCAAACGGGAACGTAGAACCCGCGCCACTACAGCCCGTTGGTCTTAGGGTCACGTTTTGAATCAGCAGCCTTCTTTTTGCGCGCCCATTTCAGGAATTGATTTTTGTTCCATTCTCCTGGAGCCGTCCCGCTTTCGACGCCTTCGTTCCACAATGTGCGAAGGAATTCATCATTGAGGCGCTGGGTTTGTTGCCACAAATCCAGCGCGTCGCGCACAGCGGCATCAGTCGATGCATAGGCGCCGTTTTCTACGGCTTTGCGGACGGCAGCCGCGTGTTTTGCCGAGATTGATACTGAATGCTTCAAGCTACCCGCCATCCGTCCGTCCTATTTAAACTCCACCTTCGCGATCTCGTACGTACGGCCGCCTGATGGGGTGTTGACCTCTACGGTGTCGCCGGATTTCTTGCCGATGAGGGCGCGGGCGAGCGGCGAGGAGAGCGAAATGCGGCCTTTGGCGAAGTCAGCTTCGATGTCGCCGACGATCTGGTACTTGGACTTCTGGTCGGTGTCTTCGTCGATCACCGAAACCGTTGCGCCGAATTTCACCACCTTGCCCGAAAGCTTGGAGACGTCGATGACCTGGGCGCGGGAGACTTTGTCTTCAAGCTCCATGACGCGGCCTTCGATGAAGCTTTGACGCTCCTTTGCCGAGTGATACTCGGCATTTTCGGACAGGTCACCGTGGGCGCGCGCTTCCGAAATCGCCTTGATGATGGCCGGACGCTCCACCCCTTTGAGGTGCTTGATTTCCGCTTCAAGGCCGGCAAAGCCCTGAGCGGTCATGGGAATTTTTTCCATAGTCTTGCTCTGACTTTCTCAGTCGCGCCTGTGTGACAACAAATTCCAAGGGCCTTGGCGGCGCGACCGGCCAAAGCCTTTGACAAATTTTCAATAATCTTACGCCGGGGTTCTGCAGCGCCAAGTTGCGCCGGAAATTTTCTTCCCGGGCGCCAAGGCAGACATATAGCAAAACGTGTGGCAAAATTCAAGGCCAGATCGTATGGCCGTCGCCAATAAAACTCTGAAATTTCAACGGGTTAACTTATGTAGGCTTGCAGCGGGGTGACATCCAAAGTGGTGGTGCGCAGGGCTGCAATCGATTGAACGGCGGCGGCGGCACCCGCAATTGTTGTGTAGTACGGGATCTTTTGCATCAAGGCTGTGCGGCGAATGGAAAGCGAGTCTTTCAGGGCCTGAGCGCCCTCGGTGGTGTTGAAAACGAGGTCGATGCTGCCGTCCTTCATCGCATCGACGATGTGCGGGCGGCCTTCGTAGACCTTGTTGATGCGGGTGATGGCGAGGCCTTGTTCAGTCAGCAACGTGGCCGTGCCTCCGGTGGCGACGATCTTGAAGCCCATCTCGATGAGTTTGCGCGCGGGCGCGATGATGGCCAGCTTGTCGTCGTCGCGCACGGAAATGAATACCGTGCCGGCGTCCGGCAGGGTCAGACCGGCTGCGATCTGGCTTTTGGCGAAGGCGCGTTCGAAGGTTATGTCGATGCCCATGACTTCGCCGGTCGACTTCATTTCGGGGCCGAGCACGACATCGACGCCGGGGAAGCGGGCGAACGGCATCACGGCCTCTTTCACCGACATGTGTTTGGGTGCGTCTTCCTTCAGCTTGAAGGAGGAGAGGGCTTCGCCTGCCATGACGCGCGAGGCAATGGCGGCAACCGGAATGCCCATCGCCTTGGCGACGAAGGGTACTGTGCGGCTGGCGCGCGGGTTGACTTCGAGGATGTAGATCTGCCCGGCCTGGATGGCGAACTGCACGTTCATCAGGCCCACAACGTTGAGTTCGCGGGCGAGCGCTGCAGTCTGGCGGCGAATTTCGGCGATGGTTGCCTGATCAAGCGAATAGGGCGGCAACGAACAGGCGCTGTCGCCGGAGTGAACTCCCGCCTCTTCAATATGCTCCATGATACCAGCGACGAAGACCGTGTCCTTGTCGGCGATGGCGTCGACGTCGACTTCGACGGCGTTGCGCAGATACTGGTCGATCAAGACCGGGTCGTCGCCGGAAATCTTGAACACGTCGGTCTGTTCGAGTGTTTCTATCATGTGTTCTTCGTCGCGCACGATCGTCATGCCGCGCCCGCCGAGCACGAAAGAGGGGCGAATGACCACCGGATAGCCGACCTCGCGCGCGGCCTGCAGCGCTTCCCCGGTCGTCAGTGCGGTGCGGTTCACCGGCTGCTTCAGGCCGATGTGGTCGATCAGGGACTGAAAGCGCTTACGGTCTTCGGCAATGTCGATGGCGTCGGGCTGGGTGCCGAGGATCGGGATTTTTGCGGCCTCCAACGCGGCGGCGAGTTTCAGCGGAGTTTGGCCGCCAAATTGGCAGATGACGCCCAAGACTTCGCCGTTGGCCTGTTCGGTGCGGATCAGTTCGACCACATCTTCGGCGGTCAAGGGTTCGAAATAGAGACGGTCGGCGGTATCGTAGTCGGTCGAGACGGTTTCGGGATTGCAGTTGACCATGATGGTCTCGATGCCGACTTTCTTCAGCGCGAAGGCGGCATGGCAGCAGCAATAGTCGAACTCGATGCCTTGGCCGATTCGGTTGGGACCGCCGCCCAGGATGACGACCTTCCTGGCTGCGGTCGGTTCGCTTTCGCATTCGACCAGGCCCGCCATCGGCGCTTCATAGGTCGAATACATATAGGGCGTGATGGCGCGGAATTCTGCGGCGCAGGTGTCGATGCGCTTGAAGACGGGCGTGACGCCGAGGCGGCGGCGGGTGCTTGAGACTTCGCTTTCGCGTTTGGCGGTCAGTTTGGCGATCCTGGCGTCGGAGAAACCCATCGCTTTGAGTTCACGCATGCCGTCTTCGTCTTGCGGCAGGCCGTGCTCGCGCACGCGTTCCTCGGCTTTGACGATGTCTTCGATCTGGTCGAGAAACCATGGATCGACTTTGGAGGCGGCGTGGATTTCGCCGGCAGTCAGGCCCAAACGAAAGGCTTGCGCGATGACGCGGATGCGGTCGGGTGTTGCCTTGGCAAGTGCCGCGACGACCGCGTTTCTGTCGTCGCCGGAGCGCAGTCCCGGAATGTCGATTTCGTCGAAGCCGGTCAGGCCGGTTTCGAGTGAACGCAACGCCTTCTGCATAGATTCGGCGAAGGTTCGGCCGATAGCCATCGCTTCGCCGACGGACTTCATGGAGGTGCTGAGGATGGGTTCGGCACCGGGGAATTTCTCGAAGGCAAAGCGCGGGATCTTCGTCACCACATAGTCGAGCGCGGGCTCGAACGAGGCAGGCGTTGCCTTGGTGATGTCGTTAGTGAGTTCATCCAGCGTATAGCCGACGGCGAGGCGCGCTGCGACCTTGGCAATCGGGAAGCCGGTTGCTTTCGACGCGAGAGCCGACGAGCGCGAGACGCGCGGGTTCATCTCGATGACGACCAAGCGCCCGTCAGCGGGGTTGACCGCGAACTGCACGTTCGAGCCGCCGGTTTCGATCCCGATCTCGCGCAGCACCGCGATCGAGGCGTTGCGCATGATCTGGTATTCTTTGTCGGTCAGCGTCAACGCGGGCGCGACCGTGATCGAGTCCCCGGTGTGCACGCCCATCGGATCGATGTTTTCGATCGAGCAGATGATGATGCAGTTGTCCGCCTTGTCGCGGACGACCTCCATCTCGAACTCTTTCCAGCCCAGTACCGATTCTTCGATCAGCACCGAGCCCACGGGCGAGGCGTCGATGCCGCGTTCGGCGATCTCGGCGCATTCTTCGCGGTTATAGGCGATGCCGCCGCCCTGGCCGCCAAGTGTGAACGAGGGGCGGATGATCGCAGGCAGGCCGACGTGTTCGAGGGCGGCCAACGCCTCGTCCTTTGATGTGGCGATACGAGAGCGCGGGGATTCGAGGCCGATGCGTTCCATCGCCTCGCGGAACAAGAGGCGGTCCTCGGCCATGGCGATGGCTTCGGGCTGGGCGCCGATCATTTCGACGTCGTATTTTTTCAGTGTCCCCGCTTTGTGCAAATCGAGCGCGCAGTTGAGTGCGGTCTGTCCGCCCATGGTGGGCAGGAGCGCCATGCGGTTGCGCGGACGTTCGCTACGCTCGCGGGCGATGATTTTCTCAACGAACTCGGGCGTGATCGGTTCGATGTAGGTCGCGTCCGCCATGTCGGGATCGGTCATGATCGTGGCCGGGTTCGAATTCACCAGCACGATGCGATAGCCCTCGGCGCGCAGCGCGCGGCAGGCTTGCACGCCCGAATAATCGAACTCGCAGGCCTGGCCGATGACGATGGGCCCGGCACCGATGATCAGGATGGTGTCGATGTCGGTGCGTTTGGGCATCAGCTAAACGCTCCCTGTTGCGGCGGCGTTTGAAGAAGAAGTTTCACGCGACGCCGCGAAGAAAAGAGAATTTCTCACACGAAGACACGAAGATACGAAGCGAGGCAGCTCGCCTTGTGGGGTGAACCCGTGCGCAGTAGGCGCACAATCATCGTCAGGATTGGCGCTTCGCGCAATAAAATCACCCTTCGTGTCCTCGTGTCTTCGTTTGAGAAATTTCTTCGCGCCTTTGCGGCTTCGCGTGAGATGTTCTTCTATCATGCCGCGCTCTCCTTTTCGAGCGTCGCGAGTTCCCAGGCGATGTTTTTGCGCGCTTGGCTGGCGTATTCGCCTTCAAAAATGCCGGTGCGAAAGATGCGCGGGGCGGCTGAGATTTTCTTCAGGAAGGCGCTGCGGCCGGTCTTCCAATCGGCGTCGCTGACATGCGCGTATTCGGCGCGGACGTCGCTGACGTATTGGCGATACACGCCTTCGGAGCTGCCCAAGATGGCGAAGTCGGCATCAAGAAAAATGTCGTCGTCGTAGTCGCGGCCACCGGCGGAATGGTTTTTTGTTGCCAGTATCAATTGCACGACGTGCGAGCGCAGTTCGCTGCTGGCGCCGAGATTGTCGAGTTCCTTCATGGCGCGTTCGGCGCTTTTGGCCTCGTTATCGTTGCGGTGGGGTTCGTAGACGATGTCGTGATACCAGGCGGCGAAAGCCAAGCGCGCCGGATCGCCGATCTCGTCGGCGTGAAGCTCCAGACAATCGAACAATGCGGTCAGGTGGGTGAGCGTGTGATAATGGCGCTGCGGTTCGGAATATGACGCACACAGATGATCAAAAGTGCGCCCGACGATGCTGGCGTCGAAATTGCCAAGCATCTGCACATGCGTTCGCCAGCGGGCTTTGAGGGCTTCACTCACCGCCTCTCCTCCATCACCTTCGCGAAGCGATCAAACAGGTATTGGCTGTCTTGGGGGCCGGGGGAGGCTTCGGGGTGGTATTGGACTGAGAAGACTGGGCGGCCGTCGAGGCTCAATCCGCAATTGGTGCCGTCGAAGAGGGAGATGTGGGTTTGCTTGACGCCGCGCGGCAAGGTCGCCGTGTCGACGGTGAAGCCGTGGTTCATTGAGACGATTTCGACTTTGCCGGTGGCGAGGTCTTTGACCGAGTGGTTGGCGCCGTGATGGCCTTGGTGCATCTTTTTTGTTTTGGCGCCGAGGGCGAGCGCCAGCATTTGGTGGCCCAAGCAGATGCCGAACACCGGAAGTCCTGAGTCCACGATTTTGCGGATGACGGGACCAGCGTAAACGCCGGTAGCAGCCGGGTCGCCGGGGCCGTTCGACAGGACCACGCCGTCGGGTTTGAGGCGCGCGATGTCTTCGTAGCTTGTGCTTGCGGGCACGACGGTGAGTTTGGCGCCGATCGAAGTGAGCGAGCGCAGGATGTTGCGCTTCACGCCGTAGTCGATGACAACGATGTTGAAGCGCTGTTTGCCGAGCGGCGCGTAACCTTTGTCCCATTGCCAGCGCTGTTCGTTGAGTGTCCAGGTTTGGCGCGCGGTGACGTCCTTGGCGAGATCCATGCCTTCCAGGCCGGGCCAGGCGGCGGCTTCGCGCTTCAGGGCTGGGATGTCGAAGGTGCCGGTGGGATCGTGGGCGATCACGCCGTTGGGCATGCCGTACTCGCGGATCAGGCGCGTCAGGCGGCGGGTGTCAATGCCGGCGAGGCCCACGATCATGTTGCGCTTGAGCCAGATGTCGAGATGTTGCGCGTTGCGATAGTTCGATGGGCCGGTGATGGAGGCTTTGACGATCAGGCCGCGGGCGGCAGGCGTGACCGTTTCGATGTCTTCGGCGTTGGTGCCGGTGTTGCCGATATGGGGGAAGGTGAAGCAGACGATCTGGGCGGCGTAAGAGGGGTCGGTCAGGACTTCCTGATAGCCCGTCATCGCCGTGTTGAAGCAGACTTCTCCCACGGCGTGGCCGGTGGCGCCAAAGCCTTCGCCTTCGAAAACAGTACCGTCGGCGAGCACAAGCGCACCCGTGATTCGTCGCCGCGAGTGGGTGGAACCCATCTCGCGGGGGCTTGTGGCAGTCTCGGTCATTTTCGAAAGCTCTTGGGTTTGCGGGATTTTGGCAGTCGGCGCCCCACAAAACTGGCGGACCATATGGGAGGGAGTTTGCCCGCGTCAAGAAAAGCCGGTGCTGCCGTCCACAAGGCAGAAGGTCTTTTTGGGTCAAAGGGTTGGGTGACGGCGGAACGGCGCTGTATGCTCAAGCGCGACGATATGGATATGAGGACAAAATGCTAAGGGACAAATTCAGCGAGGCCCTGAAGGATGCCATGCGGGCCCGGGATCAGCGGCGAGTGGGTACGCTGCGCCTGGTTCTTGCGGCACTAAAGGACAAAGACATTGAGGCGCGCGGCTTGGGCCGCGAGGCGTCGAGCGACGACGAGATCATGGGATTGCTGCAAAAAATGATCAAGCAGCGCAACGATTCGATCGAAGCCTACGACAAAGCGGGCCGCGCCGATCTGGTGGCGCAAGAGAGCGAAGAGAAGGCCATCATCGAGGCCTATCTGCCGCAACAGATGAGCGCCGATGATGTGCGCGCGGCGGTTAAGGCTGCCATGGCGGCGACGGGTGCGGCGTCGGTGAAGGACATGGGAAAAGTCATGGCAGAGTTGAAAGGCAAGTTCGCGGGCAAGATGGATTTTTCGAAGGCGAATGTGGTGGTGAAAGAGATGCTAAGCTCCTAGTGCGCTTCACCCCGCGATTTCTGGAAGAGCTTCGCGACCGGTTGCGGATCACGGAGTATGTGGGCCGGCGGGTCAAGCTGATCCGGCGTGGGCGTAACTACGTGGGACTGTGTCCCTTTCACAACGAAAAGTCGCCATCGTTTTCAGTCTCGGAAGAAAAGGGATTTTATCACTGCTTCGGCTGCAGCGAGAGCGGCGGCGTCATCGATTTCGTGATGAAAACCGAAGGCCTGTCTTTTCCAGAGGCGGTTGAAAAGCTTGCGGTTGATGCCGGTATGGAATTGCCGGCGCGCCAGGCGCATGATGAAGAGCGCGAGAAAGCGCGGCGCTCGCTGTATGAGATCATGGAACTTGCGGCGGTGTTTTTCGAAACGGAGCTGAAGGGGCCGCGTGGTGCGAAAGCACGTTCGTATCTGGATGGGCGGCAACTGACGGGTGTTGCGGTTGCGCCGTTTCGCTTGGGTTTTTCGCCGGAGTCGCGCAGCGCCTTGAAAGAGCATCTCGCGGGCAATGGCGTGTTGCCGGAGGATATGATCGAAGCGGGCTTGCTGGTTGTGCCCGATGACGGCTCCGAGCCCTACGACCGGTTTCGCGGGCGGGCGATGTTTCCCATCATCGATGCGCGCGGGCGGGTGATTGCCTTTGGCGGGCGCACGCTTGATCCTGAGGGCAAGCCGAAATACCTGAATTCGCCAGAGACGCCGTTGTTCAAGAAAAGCACGGTGCTGTTCAATTTTGGCCCGGCGCGAAAGGCTGCCAGCCAGAACAGAATGCTGGTCGCGGTCGAAGGCTATGTCGATGTCATTGCGCTGGTGGCGGCCGGGTTTGAGGGTGCGGTTGCGCCCTTGGGTACCGCGCTGACCGAGGATCATCTGGAGATGATGTGGCGCGTCGTGCCTGAACCCATACTTTGCTTCGACGGCGACGCGGCGGGGATTAAAGCGGCACAGCGTGGGGTCGATTTGGCTCTGCCGATGCTGGAACCGGGGCAATCCTTGAAATTGGCGTTGCTACCGGGGGGGCAAGATCCTGATGATTTGATCCGGGCAGGTGGATCGGCGGCGATGAAGCTGGTGCTGGATGAAGCACTGCCGCTATCTGAAATGCTGTGGCGGCGCGAGATAGAGAGCGCCGACTTGGCGACGCCCGAGCGGCGGGCCGGGGCGGAGGCCAATTTGCTCCGTCATGTGGATTCCATCCGGGAACCCAAAGTTCGCGACCATTACCGTTCGATGATGCGGGAACGGCTGAAAGCCCTGTTTGCGCCGGTAGCCGTGAACCGGGCGGGGCCTCAGCCTCGGCGGGACCCGCGCATTTCCAATCGCGGTGGCCAGTTTCGTCAACAGTTCCCCGGCGAGCGGGCGGGTGCGCGGCCCTCATGGATACCCCCCGTTTCAGAGGCTCTGCGGCGATCAGCGGCAGGGCGGGGCTTGTCGCACACTGACAAACCTTCAGGACTGGCGGAGGAAGCGTTGATTTTCGCCATCCTGACCCACCCGTTCCTGCTGGATAGTTTCGCCGAAGCCTTGGCCACGCTTACGATTTCTGAGCCAAAACTTGACAAACTGAGACGTGAACTCCTACATGCCGCATCTTTGGATCAAACCCTTGACAGTCATGGCCTTCGCGACCACCTCAGGCAACGGGGGTACGCGGAAGTTTGTGAGCGATTGGAGCGGCGGCCGATGCTCAAGTCCATGGCAATGACCCGTTCAGAAACCGCACATGGTGACGTGATGCGGGAGTTTCATCATGTTCTGGCCCGCTATCGCAAATTAACCGAGCTTGAAACCGAGCATTCCCTGGCCGCTGAGGCCTTCAAGCGTGAGGGGACGGAGGATAATTTTGCCCGGCTTCGTGCCATCGATCAAGAACTTCGTTCAGCCACGGGAGCCGAGGCTGGCCCTCCCGACGCTTTCTGACATTCACATCAGGCGGCACGGTTTTTCGTTTCCGTCAAAGTTCATCAACCTTACGCAGCGAGCAGAATTGACGACGCCGTGACAAAGAGCAAGACAGCAGAACGCAAAGTTTCATCCGCAAAAGACAAAGCAGGGGCGCACAGCAAACCTGAAAAGAAACCTCATGCGAAAGCGGCGGTAAAAGATGCCGTGAAGCCCAAGGCCATGGATTTGAAATCGATCTTGAAAGCGATGGTCAGACCCTTACCGCCGCCGAAGCCCAAGCCCGTAAAGCCTGTGGTCCCACCCCAGGCCAGTAACGCAAAGTCGACGACAGAAGCGAAAGAGTCCGGAAAAAATATGCCAAAAGTAACGGGTACTGCCGCGCAGAAGGTTCAACAAAAATCAGTTGGGGCTGCAGGCAAGCAGGCGGCTGCAAAAGCCGGAGAGGCGCGCGAAGGTCAGGCCACAGAGGAGCGGCAGGAGTCGCTGCTTGATCTGACGGATGCCGCGGTCAAGAAAATGATCACACGCGCCAAGGCGCGCGGGTTTGTGACCCTTGACGAGTTGAACAAGGTGCTGCCGTCGGAGCGCGTGTCGTCCGAGCAGATCGAAGACACAATGGCGATGCTCAACGATATGGGCATTAACGTCACCGAAGCTGAAGAAAAAGACGAAGAAGAAGGTGAAGCCGGCGGTGCGGTTGCGTTGGCCCGGGAAGAATCGGCGGTCGCAAAAGTTGAGACCGAAGTGAATGAGCGCACGGACGATCCGGTGCGCATGTATCTGCGCGAGATGGGAACGGTTGAGCTGCTGTCGCGCGAAGGCGAAATCGCCATCGCCAAGCGCATCGAGGCTGGCCGCGAGTTGATGATCGGCGCCTTGTGCGAAAGCCCGTTGACGTTCGAGGCCATCATGGTGTGGCGCGACGAGTTGAACGAAGGCAAGATTTTGCTGCGCGACATTATCGATCTTGAGGCGACCTACGGCGGCGGTCCGGAAGGTAAAGCGGCGGCGCTGGCACTGGCGGCGCAGGGTGGCATTGCCATTCCGCCTGAGTTTGCCGGCGCTGTTCCAGGTGCGCCTGGCGCTCCGGGGGGAGTCCCGCAAGGGCCTCGGCCATACATGCCGCCCAAGCCAATGCTGCGCGTTGTGCCGCCGCCGTTTCAGCCGCGGCCCGCTCCGGCGCCGGTCGTCCGGGTTGATCCCGATGACGTGACGGCGGTCGAAGCGCCCGTGCGCGTCGAAGAAGATCTGGGCGAGGAAGACGAAGGAAGCCTGTCGCTGGCCGCCATGGAAGCGGTGTTGAAGCCGAAAATTCTCGAGACGTTCGACGAGATCGCAGGGCTCTACAAGAAGCTCGGCAAGCTGCAGGACGCGGAAGTTGAAGCGCATCTGTCCAGCGAAGAACTATCGACGAGCCAGGACCGGCGCTTCAAGAAACTGAAACACGACACCATCGATCTGGTCAAAAGTCTGCGTCTGAACAACGCGCGGATCGAGGCCCTGGTCGAGCAGATGTATTCGATCAACAAGCGCCTGGTGATGCTTGAGTCGCGCTTGATGCGTCTGGCAGAAGCGCACGGCGTTGGCCGCGAAGACTTTTTGAAGGAATACGAGAACGAAGAGCTTGATCCGAACTGGATCAAGCGTGTCGGGCGGTTGACGCGGCGTGGCTGGAAAGAATTCGCCAACGAAGAGAAGGATCGCGTTCGCGACTTGCGGACCGAAGTGCAGACCTTGGCGCAGGAAATGCGCCAGCCGATCACCGAATTCAAGCGCATCGTGCGCACGGCGCAGAAGGGCGAGCGCGAAGCGCGCCAGGCCAAGAAGGAAATGGTCGAGGCGAATTTGCGTCTGGTGATTTCGATCGCCAAGAAATACACGAACCGCGGTCTGCAGTTCCTGGATTTGATTCAGGAAGGCAATATCGGGTTGATGAAGGCGGTCGACAAGTTCGAGTACCGGCGCGGTTACAAGTTCTCGACCTATGCGACGTGGTGGATCCGTCAGGCGATCACGCGCTCGATCGCCGACCAGGCGCGCACGATCCGCATTCCGGTCCACATGATCGAGACGATCAACAAGCTGGTGCGGACGTCGCGCCAGATGCTGCACGAGATCGGCCGCGAGCCGACGCCCGAAGAACTCGCCGAGAAACTGGCGATGCCTTTGGAGAAGGTGCGCAAGGTGCTCAAGATCGCCAAGGAGCCGATCAGCCTTGAGACGCCGATCGGCGACGAGGAAGATTCGCATCTGGGCGATTTCATCCCGGACACGAACGCGATCCTGCCGATCGATGCGGCGATCCAATCGAATTTGCGCGAGACGACGACTCGGGTGTTGGCGAGCCTGACGCCGCGCGAGGAACGCGTGCTGCGCATGCGCTTTGGCATCGGCATGAACACCGACCACACGCTGGAAGAAGTGGGCCAACAGTTCTCAGTGACCCGCGAACGCATCCGCCAGATCGAGGCGAAGGCGCTGCGGAAGCTGAAGCATCCGAGCAGGTCACGGAAGCTGCGGAGCTTTCTGGACAATTAGAGGGCTCGCGGCATGCCGACGGTTTCTTTACTTTTACGGCATAGCCATCCGCATGTATTTGCGGGATCATGTTCCGCCGCACTTTCATGCCGTTTATCGAGACTGGCGATATTATCGAGGGTAGATTTCCGGTCGCGGCGCGTCGCATGGTCAAGGAATGGACCTTGCTAAGGCGAGACGCCTTGCTGCAGAATTGGAACAATGCCCGTCAGGGGCTGCCAATGCGCAAGATCGCAGGATTGGACGATGATTAAAGTCAGGAAATTGAAGTATTTGGGTGGCTACCGGATGCGCTTCTGGTTCTCCGACGATTCCACGGGTGATCTGGATTTTTCCAAAATTGTCGCCGAGCCTGGTTCGATGATCGAGCCTTTGAGGGACAATGGCTTTTTTGCTCAGGCTTTTCTTGAGTTCGGCGCGCCGACATGGCCCAATGGGTACGATGTTTCCCCCGGTGCGTTGTTTCAGGAGATGAAGGACGCAGGGTTGTTGCAGCGGGAAGTCGTAGCCTAGTACCCGGAATCACAAGTCACTGAGACGGCGCCCTTTGACGCGGCGCTGATGGACTTTTGACTTTGTCCACACGAAAGGCTCAGCGTACTTGTTGTAGTTCCTGATGAAGGCATCGATGTGTTCCTTGAGTTGCTGAACCGAGGTGAACGAGGCGCCGGTCAATGATTGACCTTGCAGGATTGAGAACCAGCCCTCGACCTGATTAAGCCACGAAGCCCGTGTGGGGGTGTAGTGGAATGTCACATGCGGGTGGCGCGCGAGCCACCCGTAGTTCTCCTTGTGCGTGTTCGGATTGTCGAGGGTTACCTCGAGCCGGGTGTTTGGATAGGCCGCGACAACATCGTCCATGAAGTCAAGAAACTCCTTTCGGCGTCGGCGCTTCTTGTGCGCGGCCTTGACCTTGCCGGTGCTCACCTCGAAGGCTGCAAACAAGGTCGTGGTGCCGTGACGTTTGTAGTCATGGCTATGCCCCGTCAGGGCGCGTCCGTCCGGTAATTTCAGATAGCCCTGGGCGCGCTCCAGCGCCTGGATCGACGGCTTCTCGTCAACACATATGACGACGGCATTGTCAGGCGGGGCCATATACAGGCCGACCACATCGGCAGCTTTGGCCGCGAACTGCGGGTCGTTGCTCTCGCACCAGCTCTTGCGGCCGGCGAGATCGATCTTCTGCTTGCGCAGGGAGCGCCAGACGTACTGCACATCAACATCGCCGAGCTTCCGTGCGACCAGCGGTCCGTTCCAACGCGCAAAGCCCTTGGGCGGCGGCTGGTCCAGCACCTCACGAATGCGTTTGTCGGTGGCTTCGCTATAGATCGCCGGCGTGCCGGATCGTGGCAGATCATCAAGCCCCGCGAGCCGATCGCGGGCAAAGCGCCCCCGCCACAGGCTCACGGTGGTGGGCATGGTATCGAGTTCGCGAGCGATCTCGCGTGTACTCGACCCTTGGGCCGCCTCCAGAACAACGCGTATCCTCAACAGCTGTCGCTGCTATGTGGTCGTCGCGCGAAGCCGTGCCTCCAGCTCCGCGCGCTCCTTCGGCTTCAGCCGAACCTCGATTGCAACTGGTATCATCTCGATGTTGAATCACAATGCCAAACGCGGGCATAGTGCAAATGTGACTCAGCTAATTCTGATACTGGGTACTAGGCGTAGTTGAAACTGACGCTGATGCGGTCTTCGCTGGACCGGTTGGCGGGGACTTCGTGGCGGAGCCAGCTTTCGAAGAGGATGATCGCGCCCGGTTGCGGGTCGATGGTGACGAAGGGTTGCTGGTTGCGCGGGGCGTTGGGCTTTTTTGCGGGAGCCGACATCATCAGGCCCAGTCTGGGGTCTTCGAGTTTGAGGGCGCTGGCGCCTTTGGAAGCGGTGACATAATAGGTGCCGCTGATGACGCTGTGAGGGTGGATGTGGCCGCTGTGAGCGCCACCTGGCTTGAGGACGTTGATCCAGAGGCTGTCGAGTTTGAGTTTGCATCCGGCGAGGTCGAAGTGGAGGGCCTGGGCAAGGGCATCGATGTGAGGTTGCAGTGCCAGTTCGAGGTCTTTGAACTGCGGGGCGCGCGTGGTGAGGTCGTTGAGCGAGGCGTATGAGGTGTAGCCGGCATAGGCGTTATCCTTGCACCAGGTTTGTCCGGCGCGGTCGTCGCGTGAAATGGACAGGCAGGCGGTGCGCAGGTCATTGTTGAGGCGGGTGGTGTTTTTGCCGGCAAGTTTTGCCTGATAAATTTGCGTTGGGAACAGGCAGTCGATCCGGGGCATGTTCTAGCGATGCCGTTCGAGGGTGGCCGCGATATCGCTCAAACTTTCGATGCCGGCCGCTTCTTCGGCGTCGAGCATTTTGCCGATGTGTTCTTCAAGCGCCAGAAGAATGCGGGCGTGGGCGAGGCTGTCCCATTGATCGAGCGAGCCGATGCGCGCCTCGGCGGGCAGATCGGATTCGGGCAGGCCCAAAGCGTCGGCGAGGAGGGCGCGGGCGGTGGTCATGTCTTTATACCTTTGCGGGCGCGCCAGTCGCTGCGCAGCATGCCGAAGTGATACTGGTCGAGGCGGGCGCCATCGGCGATGGATTTGCATTGGCCGCGGAACACGCCTTCGAGCTTCCAGCCTTGGGCCTTGTAGTTGAAGACGGCCGGGAAATTGCGGGCTAGAGGGACACCATATGCCTTCTCTACGCTGCGGTTTTCGAAGAACTCGTCCAGGAGGGCGGCGCGGACCTCGTTGACGACGCCCTTGCCCCAGTGGTGCTTGTCGCCGATGACGAGATTGAAGCTGGCCGAGGCATGGGCCTTGCTGACTTCGACGGCGAAGAAGCCGATGTGTTGCGACATGGCCTTGGTGAAAACGCCGATGAGATAGCTGGTGTCGTTGTCGAAGCGTGCGACATAGCGGCGGAGTTCGTCCTTGCTGAGGCGCCGCGTCGCGACATTGAGGGGTTCCATCACCTGAGGGTCGTTTGACCATTCGCACCAGCGGTCTGATGCGTCTGCCGGGGTCAGGCTGCGCAGATTGAATCGGGGTGTCGAAAGACTGAGAGGTTTGCCGTCTGGTTTTTGCATCATGCTGATTTGGTCACAGATTTGCGGACGGCATCGCGGCTGACTTTGCCGCGTGAAGTCTTGGGGATTTCATCGACAATGTACCAGCGTTCAGGCGTTGCTTCACGGCGGAGTTGAGTCAGGCACCAGTCGCGTAAGATCGCGCCGTCAGCTATGGTGTCGGGCGCGAGGCGAATGGCTGCGGCCACGATCTCGCCGCTGATGGCGTCGGGTAAACCGAAGACGCAGGCTTCAGCGACCGCCGGGTGGCGCTCAAGCAGCATATCGATTTCGGCGGGCTGGACCTTGAAGCCGGCGCGATTGATTTCGTCTTTGGCGCGGCCGGTGAGACGGACATTGCCGTGGGCGTCGATTTCGCCGAGGTCGCCGGTCGCATACCAGCCGTCGCGGAGCACAGCCTGGGTCAAGTCCGGGCGGTCGAGATAGCCGGTCATGAGCGATGGGGTTTGGACAACGATCTCGCCGCTGCCAGTCGAATGAATGTTTCCGTGTTCGTCGCGCACGCCTGCGCTGCCGCCCCATGGGCGTCCGATCAGGCCATCGGCGGGGACGAAAGTTTTGGAGGAAGCGCCGCCGACCCAGTTCGCCGTCTCGGTGATGCCGTAGCAGTTGACGACCTCGCAATGTGTCCACTCGGCGATGCGCGACCATAGCGTGGCGGAGAGGGGGGCGGAGCCGACGTGGACGCGCTTGAGCGTGCCCAACTTTGGCCTGGGGCTCATGCGCAAGGCCATCTGCCAGAGCGAGGGCACGGAGCTCATGAAGGTGATGGCGTGTTCGTCGATGAGGGCGCCAAGGGACTGAGCAAGCGGCAGACCTCGCGGGACGAGCACGATGTCCCCTCCTGCCCAAAGCGGGGTCAGGGCGTTGCCGATCAGGCCGTGACCGAAATGGGTGGGCAAGGTTACAAGCGTCCGGCGCAGGCTCCCGGGGCCGATCTCGTATGTGTTCAGGGCCAGGCGGGCGAGGACGGCGCGGAAGGAGAGCACGACACCCTTGGGGGCGCCGGTGGTGCCTGAGGTGAACAGGATCAGCGCGGGGTCGTCCAACCGTGATGTTGCGCTGGTGTTGTTGGGGGCCTTGCGCTCGTCTATTCTGTCGTCGCCTAGGACAAGGCAAGGCTTGCAGAAGGCCAGAACATTCTCGCTTTCTGTGGCTGTCAGGGCAGGGTCGAGGCAAGCTGCGGCGGCACCAGTGGTCCAGACCGCGAAAAGATCGACGAAGAAGGCGGCAGTGCCGCCATGGGTGATGGCGGCCGTTGCGCCGGGCTTGCATCCCAAGCGGGCAAGGGCTTGCGATCTTTGGTACACGCCACTGGCAAGCGCTTGGGGCTGGAGCGTCGTGCCTGTGAGCTTGTCGTGTATGGCGCCAAATTGTGCCAAGGGAATGTGCATGCGATCCCGGTCTGGTTTGCCGTAATTGGAGACACTATCTATGCGCCTAAATCAAGTCACGGTGCCTGCGCTTAACGTGGTTGAGTCTATTGGTTTTTACAGGGCGCTTGGTTTGCGGCTGATTGTCGAGAGCGAGGAGTATGCGCGTTTCGAATGTCCGGATGGCGGGTCGACGTTTTCGATTCACCTTGAATCGACGGTTAATCCCGGCGGCCAGATCGTTGTCTATTTCGAGCACGACGACTTGGATGGAAAGGTTTCCGACCTCAGGGCGAAGGGACTTGTGTTTGAGAGTGAACCCGTGGACCAGCGCTGGTTGTGGCGGGAGGCTTACTTGCGCGACCCTGCTGGCAATCGGATTTGCCTATTTCGCGCGGCCGAAATGCGGCGTTATCCGCCGTGGAGGCTCAAAGACGAGGATTGACACCGGCAAAAATCAATTGGGTGGTTGACCGGCACCGGCCGGGGATGTTCACTCGCGGCCGTCGTGAGAGAGGTTCGAGTTCATGCGCGTGTTCATCTTTGCGCTGCTTGCCGCGTTGGCCGTTGCGCTTTCGGGTTGTGCTGTTATTTCCGTCGTGGATGCAGCGGTGAGTGTGACGGCGACAGTCGTCGAGACGACCGTCGATGTGGCGGCAGGCGCGGTTAGCGCTGTTGCTGGATCTTCGGAAAAGGATAAAAAGAAGGACTGCGAGGACGCCGGCTCCGATGGGGACGACGCAAAAAAAGACGATGCGGACGATGATGACTGCAAGACGAAGCCAGACGGCAAGGACGACTGACGGCATCAGGCTAACGCCATGAAGGTGCGTGTCGCTGCTGCGCAGTATCCCATCGATGCGATCGGGTCATGGGCTGTGTACGAGCAAAAACTTGCGCGCTGGTTTCAAGACGCAAGTGAAAATGGGGCGCAGCTTTTGTTGTTTCCGGAATACGGGGCGATGGAACTCGCGCGCATGTCATCGCCCGAGATATGGAGCGACTTGCGACTTTCGATCGATTTTGTCGGTGGGTTGCGCGATAAAATCGATGCCCTGCATGGGGAGCTTGCCGAGAGGCACCGGGTGTTTGTGGTTGGAGCAAGTTTGCCGCAACGCGACGCAGCGGGTGCTGCCTTCAATATCGCGCGCGTGATCAGCCCCAAGGGCAAGATCGCCGAACAACGCAAGCTGATGATGACGCGCTTTGAGCGCGAGACCTGGCGGATCGAAGGCGGGCTGGATGTCTGTGTCTTCGACACAAGCATCGGCTGCTTCGGCATCGCCATTTGCTACGACGCGGAGTTTCCGCTGATTGCGCGTGCAATGAGCGATGCGGGTGCCGCGATGGTGCTGGTTCCAAGCTGCACGGGAACGCTGCATGGATATTACCGGGTGCGAGTGGGGGCCCAGGCGCGCGCACTCGAGAACCAATGTTTTGTTGTGCACTCCCCGACTGTTGGCGAGGCGCTGTGGTCTCCCGCCGTGAATACGAATGTGGGGGCCGCTGGCGTCTATGGTCCGCCCGATCTTGGATTTCCCGAGGATGGCGTTGTCGCCAGCGGAACACTCAACGAAGAACAATGGCTTTACGCCGAACTTGATCTCGCAGCGGTGGCGCGCGTGCGTTTGGATGGCGCGGTGCTCAACAACACACACTGGCAAGAGCAGCCAGGTGCAGGGCGATTGAAGGCGAGTGTTGTGCCGCTGTGAAATCAGGGTTGAGAAAGGGCGCGGGCCAGTCCTTTGATGTGTTCCTTGCCCGATGGAACGGCTACGGACGAACCCTGGAAATCGCTGCCAACCGGTTCGGCGCGTCCGCCAAGGCATTGCGCGAGAAACGTTTCGGTGATGGCGTTGAATGACAGGCGGTTTTGCGGCCGGGCAAAGCCGTGGCCTTCGTCGGAATACAGCACGTAGGTGACGGGCGTTTTCCTGCGGTTCATGGCCTGAACAATCTGATCGGATTCGCTCTGTGTCACGCGGGGGTCGTTGGCTCCCTGGCCGATGAGGAGCGGGCGCTGAATATTCGAGACATGAAATAGCGGCGAACGGGCATTGAGAAATTTCTGGCCGTGAGGTGTCGATGGGTCACCGACGCGGCGCTTGAAGTTCTCTGCGAAAGACTGCCAGTACGGTGGAATGTTGGCGAGCATGGTGGACAAATTCGACGGGCCGACAATGTCAACAGCGCAGGCGAATTGCCTGGGTGTCGAGGTGAGCCCGACAAGGGCGGCGTAGCCTCCGTACGAGGCGCCGTAAATTGCTATCTTGTCTTTTTGGGCGATGCGCTTTTTGATGGCCCACTTGACCGCGTCGATGAGGTCGTTGTGCATTTTGCCGCCCCATTCCCTGTCTCCGGCATTGACAAAGGCTTTGCCGAATCCGGTTGAGCCGCGGAAATTGACGGCGAGCACGGCGTAGCCGCGATTGGAAAGCCAGGCAGCGGTGGGATTGTAAGCAATGCTGTCTCTGCCCCAAGGTCCTCCATGCACCATCAGGATCATCGGCAGCGGCTTGTCCGGAATACCCGTAGTGCGCGTGTCGATGTTTTTCGGCAAGGTCAGGTAACTGATGAGATTGAGCCCGTCGCGGGATTTTATGATGTGCGGCGTGGTTGCAGGTAGCGGTGCGCCCTCAAGGCTTGGCCGGGCGGTGAACAGCGTTTTGAGCGAGCGTTCACGGCGGTTGTACAAGGCAAACTTTATCGGCTTGCCGGGATTGTCGATCCAAACCGTCCAGGCGTTGTTGTCCTTCGACTGGCTGAGCGGGAACCAATATCCCGTCACGTGTCTGTTGAGTAATGCGATGTCCGGCTTCAGGCTGGCGTCGAGGGCTTTCCAGTCCATCCGTTCATACTCGAACGAGGCGGCCAGGATCTGGTGTGTCACCGGGTCTTTGAGAACGTAAGCAATGTCGGATTTGTCTGACTCTGCTTCGATTGCCGTCTTGCCCGTGTGAACGTCAGTTAAAGCCAGCGCACTCTTGTCACGGTGGCGGCTGTCGATCCAATAGAGCGACTTGTTGTCAGAGCGAAAGAACAGAGGCTCGGTCGTGAGCGAGTCGTCGCCGTGAACGGTCGTGAACAATTTCCAGGCCGACTTTTCGCGGCGCAAATATTCCTGTCCGCCACCTGGAAGCGGCCTTGAAGCCAGGCGGATTGAAAGGTCATTGTCAGCGACGAAGTTTGTGAATCCTTCGTTCTTTTGGATCAACTCTGATTCACCGGTGACAACGTTGATCAACCACGCATCGTGCCAGCGCTGGTCGCGGTTGTTGAGGCCAACCAGGATTTCGTCAGGGCGTTCGTGCGATGCGGCGATGATTTCGGCGCGAACGGATTTGTATGGGGTGAGGTCCCTGGTGGTGTTGTTGGCAACGTCCACGGCGAAGAGGTGAAAATTCTCATCGCCGGCCCGGTCCTGAGAGTACAGCAGATGGGTTCCGTTCATCGCCCATTGAAATTTCATGATGGGGCGGTGTCTGTCGTGCGTGACCGGACGGGCGGCCTCAAGTTTGTCAAGGGATGCAACCCACACATTCATCACCCCATCGACGGCCGCTGTATAGGCGATCATCGAGCCGTCTGGACTGAGGTAGGGGGCGCTGCGTTCGGGGTTCCCGAATATCAGTTTCCGGGGAATGAGATCGTTGGCGCTGTTGGCGGTGGGCGCAGCCGCTGCGTGGAGCGCCAAGCCTGCTCCGATCAGTGCGCCAATGAGGGATTTTAACCGCACGTGGAGTCTCGTCTTGTGAACAGGGCGGGAGAGTACCGGTTCCCGTCCATGCGTGCGGTCACTTTTGTGGCACGTGTGCGTGTGCGGTCAATGCCACCAGCCTGATCCTTAACTTATTGGATTTCGTAGGTGATATTGATGCTTGCTGAAACTGTGTTTTGGCCGGCGGCGATAGGAACGCTGGCATCTGCGGATGCTTCGGCCATGCGCATACGGACCGGCTGTGGCACGACGGCGGCCGATTCCGAAATCTGAATGACGCGTCCGAGGCTGGCACCGGCGGCTGTTGCATAAAGCTCGGCTTTCGCGCGGGCGTCGGCAACCGCCTTCTTGCGCGCGTCGTCCAGGAATGGTTTTGGCTGATCGATGTCAAAGGAGATGCCGCTGATCTGGTTCGAGCCGGCCTGGACGAGGGCGTCCAGGATCGCACCGAGCTTGGCAAGATTTTTGACGCGCGCTGTCACTTGATTGGAAACCTGATAACCGCTGATGCGCGGCGACGTCGTTTGTCCTGGCTGGTAGGGCGGATATTGCGGGGAGACGCTGAAGTTCGAGGTTTGGATGTCGTCTTCCGACACGCCGGCATTTTTGAGAGTGTTGATGACGGCGGTCATCGCTGTGTTGTTCCGAGCGAGTGCAGCCTGAGCCGTTGGCGCTTCCGAGGTGACACCCGATGTGATCGCCGCCAAGTCGGGGCGGGCTTTGACTTCGCCAAGACCAGAGACGCTGACAATGCGCGGCAAGGCGCCATCGGACGACGAAATGCCCTGACGCGGGCCGATCAGCATTGCGGCCGCGAGCGCTGCGACGATGACCAATGCGGCGCCAATGGCAATTGTACGAAGGTTCATGATACACCCCTGTGGTTTTGTTGCGTCACTTCAGCCAGATCATATCTGAATTGATCGGGGCGAAACAAAGGCCGCACCTGCGACAAAGATAGCGGCTGCGTGAATGGGCGATCACGTTATTGAGCGCTTCGCTGTCGATCGCAGGTTTGATATAGGGCTTTTTCGCCCAACGGTGGGGCCTGTAGCTCAGTTGGTTAGAGCGGGCCGCTCATAACGGTCTGGTCGTAGGTTCGAGTCCTACCGGGCCCACCAAATTTCGCTTGCGACAGCTGCCACGCCGCAAGCCGCACTAAACCTCCCCCTTGGACCTCAGCTGTTCGCGGGCGGTTTGGATTTCGCGGCGCAGGCGGACTGGGTCATGGACGAACGTCACGTGGATATTGCCGGCGCCGGTGCCGTGGACTTGCACGTTGCCGTAACCGAACAGGCGCCCAAAGATGGTCTCGTCGACGTTCACTTCTTCGATCTTGTCCAGGCTCACTTCTTCGGAGGTGATGGAGATTAGGCCTGTCTTTTTGACAAAGCGGTCGGTGGTCACGGCTACTTCAAGTGCGATACCGTGGACAAAGCGCACGAAGCCAAAGAAGGCGGGAAGCACCGTCAAGGCGAGGAACATGTAATCCCACGCGCCATATGGGATGCCCACAATGGCAACGGCCACGAACGGCGCGGTGAGGAGGCTTACGCCCAGCCAGTACAGCCAGTGATAGCCGGTCGAGAAGAGCAGCTTCTCTTTAGTGCCCAGCGTACGATTGACATAACTCATAATGTTCCCCAGCGGTCCGGCGCTTTGGAGTGTTTTCACAAGCGACGGCAACTCGCAAGCGTTTTGCGGGGATTTGTAGCGTCTTGCCGCGTGGCCGGTACTTCGTTAGAAGGCCGTTCCACCTCCTGAGCCTCAGGCTTAATCGTGAAAGAGCGGCGGTTTTTATGGCCTCCTACCAATATGTCTATGTGATGAAGCAGCTGGGAAAGACCTATCCCGGCGGCAAACAAGTGCTCAAGGATATCTGGTTGTCGTTTCTGCCGGGCGTGAAAATTGGCGTGATCGGCCTGAACGGCTCGGGTAAGTCGACCTTGCTGAAGATCATGGCTGGCATGGAGAGCGAATTCACCGGCGAGGCGTGGTCAGCGGAAGGGGCCAGGGTTGGGCATTTGTCACAAGAGCCCCAGCTTGACGCGAGCAAAGACGTGCTTGGGAATGTGATGGGCGCGGTCAAGCACAAGAAAGCGATTGTCGATCGCTACAACGAGATCGCGGCAAACTACACCGACGAAACCGCGGACGAGATGGCAAAGCTGCAAGACCAGATCGATGCGTTGGGGCTGTGGGACCTCGACAGTCAGATCGAACAGGCGCTGGATGCGCTGCGTTGTCCGCCGGGCGATGCCGATGTCGGTAAATTGTCGGGCGGTGAGAAGCGCCGGGTGGCGTTGTGCAAGTTGTTGCTGGAAGCGCCGGACCTGTTGTTGCTGGACGAACCGACGAACCATCTGGACGCAGAGTCGGTGGCGTGGCTTGAGCATCATCTGAAAGAGTACAAAGGCACTGTCGTGCTGGTGACGCATGACCGGTACTTCCTGGACAATGTCACCGGCTGGATTCTGGAACTCGACCGGGGGCAGGGGATTCCCTACGAGGGCAATTATTCGTCGTGGCTGGAGCAAAAGGAAAAGCGGCTGGCGGTTGAGTCGAAGGGGGAAGAGGCGCGGCTCAAGACTCTGGTGCGCGAGCGCGAATGGATTGCCGCCAGCCCCAAGGCGCGGCAGGCCAAGTCCAAAGCGCGCGTGCGGGCCTACGAAGATTTGCTGGCGCAAGCCAACAACGCCAAGACCGGCGATGCCCAGATCATTATTCCACCTGGTCCGCGGCTTGGTGCGGCGGTGATTGAGGCTGTGGCGGTGAACAAGGCCTATGGCGAGCGCTTGCTGATCGATGATTTGAATTTCAAATTGCCACCGGGCGGCATTGTCGGCGTTATCGGCCCGAACGGTGCGGGCAAAACGACGTTGTTCCGTATGCTGACGGGCCAGGAGAAGCCGGATAGCGGGACGCTGAAGATCGGCGATACCGTCGTGATGGGCTTTGTCGATCAGTCGCGCGAGTCGCTGGATTCGAGGAAGACGGTGTGGGAGGAAATCTCCGGCGGACTGGATATTCTGGAACTGGGCAAGCGGCAAATGCAGAGCCGGGCCTATGTGTCGGCGTTCAATTTCAAGGGACTGGATCAGCAGAAGAAAGTCGGTCAACTGTCCGGTGGTGAGCGCAATCGCGTGCATCTGGCCAAAATGCTGAAATCGCATTGCAATTTACTGCTGCTGGACGAACCGACGAACGACCTCGACGTCGAAACGTTGCGCGCTCTTGAAGATGCGCTGACGGAGTTTGCAGGCTGTGTGATGGTGATCAGCCATGACCGCTGGTTCCTGGACCGGATCGCCACGCATATGCTGGCTTTTGAAGGTGACAGCCACGTCGAATGGTTCGAAGGCAATTACCAGGACTATGAGGCTGACCGGAAGCGCCGGCTTGGTGATGACGCGATGGTGCCGCACCGCATCAAGTACAAGAAGCTTGTTCGCTCGTAAGCCCGGCGGCGTTAGCGCATACCGTTGAGTATACGCTGCGTTCTGGCGTTCAGATCTGTAGTCAGACGGGGAAGCCTGCCGTTGTTTTGTCCCAGGAAGGATCCGAACTGTTCCTTCTGCTCAATGGACAGCCAAATGCCTTCGACCTGGACGTCGACAAACTTGTAGGCGCTGCTTCCACCGAGCAGGCGAAAGGCAATGCGCAGCGGTTCGCGCGCGCTACGGTCGACCACGACGGTGTTGACTGTGACATCACCGGGCCTGTTGTCGACTGAGCCGGTGACTTTCAGCGATTGGTTCTTGTACTGAGCAAGCCTGGATTCGTAGGTTGCGGTCGCAAATTCCCGGAAGGCCGTGACGAAATCAGCAATCTCAGCTTCGCTGGCTGAGCGTTTGTAATTGCCCAGGGTGAAGATCGCGGTCCTTTCGACGTCGGCATACTGGAAGATGAATGCGCGAAATTTTGTCCGGCGGGCAGGGTCTCCCGTTTCGCGCAGGATTGCGACGCCTTGATTGATCAGATTTTGCGTGAAGGCTTCGGCGTCAGGGCCCGAGGCCGCGGGTTGTGCCGAGGTAAAACTCAATATGCCGAGGCCTGCGACGAGAACGCTGCGCCTGACCAAGCCAGAAAGTCCACTCATGTTTCCTCACCCCCGCGCATTCGGCGCGGTTACCGAATTGCAAAACGCTTTACGTTGCTATTCGGCGCCTGAATTCTGGCTTATTGGTGACGGAGAAGAGATACCGCCACCAGATTCAAAATCTGGCAGGTCCGTTGATGGGGCCCCGTTGCGAATAGCGTCAGCCCGAGACTGACGGTAGAGGCTACGGATTGAGGCGTAATAGTCAACGGATGCGCGCTCAATTTCATCGAGTGTGTCTATGTTGCGCGCGCGAAGGTCGATGACATTAAGGACAGTGCGGCCGAGCGGAACGTACTCAAGGTCGTCGTCGCCCCAGTTAACGTAGGTCAGCGGGTCCAGGCCGCGATCAACCACAAAGCCCGTGAAGTCACGGACATTTGAAGGGCCCATAACCAGGAAATAGAAGTACGGGCCTTCACCCGCGCCCCAGGTTCCCAGGGTTTGGCCGAAATCTTCGTCGTGATAGGGCAGGTCAAATTCCTTGGCGACATCGAACAACCCGCCGACGCCAATTGTCGAGTTGATGCCGAACCGCAGCAGGGTCGTTCCGGCGCGGTCACCTTCACCTTGCAGAACGTCGTTGGCAAAAATGACGGGCGAATTTAAATTGTTCATGAAGTTGCGCACGCCATCCTGCGCGAAATCCGGCAAGACAGCGCGGTAGACGACCGCGACGGGGCGCAACAGCACCTCATCCAACACCTGATTGATGTCAAACATGACGCGGTTACCGCCTTCAAACGGGTCGTTCGCATCTTGCGTTTGAATGTCTTGCGTCGTGACTACCGGCGCCACTTTTGGCGCGTCAGAGCCCGCCGGTTCTTCGGCGATCGCTATGGTTGGAACGAGCAGCAGAGCAGTCGTTGCCATGGCCCAAAGCAGTTTTTTATTGGCGCTCATTGCGCTGCGACCCTTGTTCTAAACACCCAGGCCGCAGCAGCCATGCCGATTAGACATGTGTTGCTTTGACCCCACCAAGACCAAAACCCCATACCAGCTATCTTGCGGTTTCCAGAGGCTTTCGGTCTTTTCCTTATACGTCACATTATGATGCCTGCCTAAAGTTACCATCCCGTGTGAGTCTGAAAATTAATTGCTGTTGCTCGTATGTCGCGCAGATAACGGTCTACTCAACCACAAGTTATAGTAGCTCTCCATATAAGGATATGTTTATATGATGTGTTGGAGGCCAAATGGCGAGCTTGGATGGCGTTTTAGCGGGGTTGAAAGCAGCAGCTGAGGTGACTCGGCTGCGGCTGCTGGCGCTATTTACCAAAGCTGAACTGACTGTGACAGAAGTCACACAAATCCTGCGTCAAAGTCAGCCCCGGATCAGCCGCCATCTCAAATTGTTGTGTGACGCGGGTTTGATCGAGCGGGCGAAGGAGGGGAGTTGGGTTTTTTACCGGTTGGTCGAAGAGGGCGAGGCGCGGCTGCTGGTACAAAAGTTGAGTGAAATTTTGCCGTGGAGCGATGCTGTTTTGTGCCGCGACCTTGAAAGGCTGGACGCTGTGCGGCGGCAACGCCATGCGGAAGCGCAAGATTATTTCGCAGCCAACGCTGCGGAATGGGACCGTCTGCGGGCGCTGCATGTGGCCGAGGAGCAAGTCGAGAATGTTGTTCTCGACTTTGCCGGTGCGGGGTTGGTTGGCTCATATTTGGATCTGGGGACAGGCACAGGACGCATTCTTGAGCTTGTGTCGCCGCGAGCGTCGCGGGCGGTGGGCGTTGACGTCAACAACGAGATGCTGGGGCTGGCGCGTGCGCGGGTTGAGCGAGCGGCCTTACCGAATGTACAGGTGCGGCGGGCCGATTTGTTTCATCTGCCGTATGCGGACGACAGTTTCGATTTAATCACCGTGCATCAGGTGCTGCATTATCTTGAGGATCCGCCGGCTGCAGTCGTTGAGGCTGCGCGCGTACTGAAACCCAACGGCAAACTTGTTATTGCCGATTTTGCGCCACACGGACTTGAGTTTTTGCGCGTCGATCACCGGCACCGGCGGCTTGGCTTTGGCGACAAAGAAGTTGCGCATTGGTGCAAGGCGGCAGGGCTTTCGCTTGCGGCAACAAGGGTGTTGCCGCCCGAAACCCAGTCGGGATTGACGGTCGTGGTGTGGCTTGCCGTGCCTGCAGCCGTTCCCCATCGACGTTTGAAACCGGCGGAGGCCGCCTGATGGCTCTTAGCGTTTCCTTTGAGTTTTTTCCACCCCGGACCGATGCGATGGAAGCGCAGTTGTGGCGCTCGATCGAGCGCCTGGCGCCGCTTAATCCGGCGTTCGTGTCGGTGACATATGGTGCCGGCGGGTCCACGCGTGAGCGCACGCACGCGACGATCAAGCGTATGCGCACTGAAACACAGCTTAAACCAGCCGCGCATTTGACGTGCGTGGGCTCGACCGCCCAAGAGCTTGAGGCCGTCGTGCGTGATTATCTGGACACCGGGGTGCGCCACATTGTGGCTTTGCGCGGCGACATGCCGGAACCAGGCCCCTATGCGCAGGTCGACGGTGGGTACGCGTCCACACCCGACATGATCAAAGGTATCCGGTCGATCTGGCCGTTCGAGATCAGCGTGTCGGCCTATCCTGAAAAGCATCCGGAGTCGCCGTCCATCGAGCACGACTATGCGCTGTTGAAAGCCAAGATTGACGCGGGTGCGACGCGCGCGATCACGCAATTTGTATTCGATACGGATGTGGTGCTGCGCTTTGCCGACCGGGCGTACCGCGAAGGCATTCGCGTTCCCATTGTGCCCGGCATCATGCCACCGACGAACTTCAAAGGGGTGGTGCGGATGGCCCAGCGCAGTGGTGCCACCGTACCGTTATGGCTGGTGCGCAAATTCGAAGGCCTCGATGACGACCTGGAAACGCGCAAATTGATCGCGGCGACGGTTGTGGCCGAACAGGTTGAGAAGTTGCGCCGTCACGGTTTTGACTCATTTCATTTTTACACCTTGAACCAAGCGGATCTGACCTACGCGATTTGCCATCTCCTGGGCGTGCGTCCTCAGACCCCAGCACAGGCCGCATGAACCAGAACACTCAAATCAAGCGCTTTGCGGCGCTCGAAGCGGCAGCGCGTGAACGCATTTTGCTGCTCGATGGCGCCAAAGGCGCGATGATCCAGAACTTCGGATTGACAGAGGCGGACTATCGCGGTTCGCGGTTTGCCACTTCGACGCATGATCTGAAGGGCAATCACGATCTGCTTGCGATCACCAAGCCCGAGGTGCTGCGCGAGATTCATACGGCTTTCCTGGACGCGGGATCCGACATTATTCAGACCAACACGTTCAATGCGCAGCGGATCAGCCAGGCCGATTATGGCTGCGAGCACCTGGCACATGAGATCAATGTTGAAGCCGCAAAAATTGCGCGCGTCTGTGCCGATCAGGCGTCGTCGGCGGCGCGGCCGAGATGGGTTGTGGGCTCTCTTGGTCCGACCAACAAAACGACTTCGCTGTCGCCGGATGTGAATGATCCGGGGTTCCGGGCGATTTCATTTGACGAGCTGGCTTCGGCCTATTGCGAGCAGATCGAGGGGTTGATCGCAGGCGGTGTCGATGCCCTGATCATCGAGACGATTTTCGATACGCTGAACGCCAAGGCTGCGGCTTTTGCGGCCGAGACTGTGTTTGACAGAATCGGGTTTCGATTGCCGCTTTGGTTTTCCGGCACGATCACCGACAAGTCCGGGCGAACGCTGACTGGTCAAACGACCGAAGCGTTCTGGCATTCGATCCGGCATGCAAAGCCTTTTGCGGTTGGCTTGAATTGCGCGCTGGGTGCGGCTGACCTGCGTCAGTATGTGGCCGATCTTTCGCGTGTGGCCGATACATTGGTGTCTACGCATCCAAACGCTGGTCTGCCCAACGCGTTCGGTGGTTATGACGATACGCCAGAGTACATGGCGCGGGTGCTGGGCGAATTTGCTGAACATGGGTTGCTGAACATTGTTGGCGGTTGCTGCGGCGTGACGCCCGGTCACATCAAGGCCATTGCCGAAGCGGTCGGGCCGCACGCACCCAGGCGGGTGACAGAGGTTCCGCGCTTTATGCGGTTGTCGGGGCTTGAGCCGTTTGTGCTGACGCCTGAAATCAATTTCGTCAATGTGGGCGAGCGCACGAATGTTACCGGATCGGCTAAATTCCGCAAGCTGATTACTGAGGGACAGTTTGAAGACGCCTTGGACGTGGCCTTGGCGCAGGTTGAGAACGGCGCGCAGATCATCGACATCAATATGGATGAGGGACTTCTCGATAGTGAGAAAGCCATGGTGCGCTTTCTCAATTTGATTGCGGCCGAGCCGGAAATAGCGCGGGTGCCGGTGATGATCGATTCGTCGAAATGGCAGGTGATCGAAGCGGGCCTTAAATGCGTGCAGGGCCGGCCCATCGTCAACTCGATCAGTATGAAGGAAGGCGAGGCCTCGTTCATCGAGCATGCCATCAAGTGCAAGCGTTATGGTGCTGCGGTTGTGGTGATGGCATTCGACGAAAAGGGGCAGGCTGATACGGCGGATCGCAAGTTTGAAATCTGCAAGCGTGCCTATGATATCCTGGTCGATCAGGTGGGGTTTGAACCGCAGGATATTATTTTCGACCCGAATATTTTTGCAGTGGCAACGGGCATCGAAGAACACAACGATTATGGCAACGCCTTTATCCAGGCGACGCGGCGCATCCGGGCGGAGCTGCCGCATGCGCATGTGTCGGGCGGTGTCTCGAATATCTCCTTCGCCTTTCGCGGCAACGACATGGTGCGCGAGGCGATGCATTCGGCGTTTCTCTATCACGCGATCCGCGCGGGGATGGACATGGGCATTGTCAATGCCGGTCAGCTGACTGTTTATGAGGACATTCCAGCCGAGTTGCGCGAAGCGGTGGAAGACGTGCTCTTGAACCGCAGAGCCGATGCGACCGAACGGTTGCTGACAGTCGCCGAGAAATTCAAAGGCGGCGGGGCTACCAAGGTCGAAGAGATCGAGGCTTGGCGCGATGGAACGGTCGAGGAGCGCCTGAAGCACGCGCTGGTGCACGGCAACGACGAATTTATCGTCGCCGACACAGAGGAGATGCGGCTTGCCGCCAAGCGGCCGCTTGATGTCATCGAAGGGCCTTTGATGGCAGGCATGAATGTCGTCGGCGATCTGTTCGGTGCGGGGAAAATGTTCCTGCCGCAGGTTGTGAAGTCGGCGCGGGTGATGAAAAAAGCGGTTGGACACCTGATCCCGTTCATGGAAACCGAGCGGCTGGCTTCGGGCCAACAGCGCCAGATTGCGGGTAAAATCGTCATGGCGACGGTGAAGGGCGACGTGCACGATATCGGCAAGAACATCGTGGGCGTCGTGCTTCAGTGCAACAATTACGAAGTTGTTGATCTTGGCGTGATGGTGTCGTCGGCGCGGATCATTGAGGCGGCGCGGGCCGAGAACGCCGACATGATCGGGTTGTCGGGTCTGATCACGCCGTCGCTGGATGAGATGTGTCATGTGGCGGCGGAGCTTGAGCGCGAAGGGTTCGACATTCCGTTGCTGATCGGCGGTGCCACGACGTCGAAGATTCATACGGCAGTGAAGATTGAGCCGAACTACAAAAGCGGTGCCACAGTATATGTGACCGACGCCAGCCGCGCGGTGAGTGTGGCTTCCAGTTTGCGTTCGCCGGAGCAGCGGGGCGCGTTCATCGAGGCGACGCGCAAGGAGTATGCGGGGATTGCTGAATCCTACGGGCGTGGCAAGTCGGCCGAGCGGCGGGTGACCCTGGAGGCTTCGAGGGCCAACAAGCTCAAAGTGGACTGGGCGAAGTATACGGCGCCCATTCCGCGTTTCCTGGGTGTTCGTGCGTTTGATAAAATCAACCTGCGGGCGGTCTCCAAATACATCGACTGGACTCCGTTCTTCCGCACGTGGGAACTTGTGGGTCCCTATCCGTTGATCCTGGATGACGACAAATATGGACCGGTTGCGCGCAGTTTGTTCGCGGATGCGCAGAAGATGTTGAAACGCATTGTTGACGAGCAATGGCTGACGGCGCGTGCAGTTGTGGGATTTTGGCCGGCAAATTCGGTGGGGTCCGATGACATTGAGATTTACGCCGATCCCGGGCGACGCGAAGTTTCGGCGGTGTTTCACACGCTGCGCCAACAGATGAAGCGCGACGACAGGCGGCCCAATCTGGCGCTCGCGGATTTCGTGGCGCCGAAAGAGACGGGCGTTGCAGACTATGTTGGAGGCTTTGCCGTCACTGCCGGGCACGGCGAGGCCGAGCGCAGTCTGATCTTCAAGGGTGCGAATGACGATTATGACGGCATTCTGTTCAAGGCGCTGGCTGATCGTCTCGCCGAAGCGATGGCGGAGTACACGCATGAGCGGGTGCGGCGCGAGCTCTGGGGTTATGCGCGCGATGAAAAATTGTCGAACGCCGATTTGATTGCCGAAAAATATCAAGGCATCCGCCCGGCGCCCGGCTATCCGGCACAGCCCGACCATACCGAAAAGGCAACATTGTTCAGCGTGCTAGAGGCGCCAAAGAACGCCGGCATCGAGTTGACCGAGAGCTTCGCGATGACGCCACCGTCGTCGGTGAGCGGGCTGTATTTCAGTCATCCGCAGTCGTTGTATTTCGGGCTGGGACGCATCGATCGCGACCAGGTCGAAGACTATGCGCGGCGGAAAGGTATGAGTGTGGCTGAGACCGAACGGTGGCTGGCACCGGTGCTGGCCTACGTGCCGGGGCGGGTGGAGGCGGCGTGAGGGGTTTGGTGAAACGCTCGAAGCCGCTTGAACCTGCGGCAATGAAAAAGGGCCAGACTTTCGTCCGGCCCTTTTTGAATTCCCCGATGGTTCGCGTTGTGGCAGCTATAGGATCCCAATCACTATTGCACCAAGAAATGCGAACACCATCCCCGTCGTGATTAAGCTCAGCTGTTGTCTCATTAGCGGCTCCTTCGTTTAGGGTGCCGTGATTATGCCTCAATTTGTCGCGGGTCCCAAGACAATTCGATACGGCAGTGCAGCAAATTTGTACGTGCATCAAGGCAAGCCATTGAACTGTAAGTATTTTCGAAGGTGGTTTGCAGTTAAGGCTGCGAGCGTGTCTTTGCGCGCGCAACTTCGATTTACATGCGGTGGTTGAATGCGTTGCGTTTTCTATACGCTGTGTTGCGTATTTGGCACGTCACTTGGCCTGCACCTAGTAGTGCAATTTCATCGGGCTGCGACTGTCGCGAGCGAGTTTGCACATGTCGTAGAACACCGCGAAGCCGTATTGCGTTTGGGTTTCAAACGACACCGTTTCTTCGAGGGTATGGGCGCGCCATCCAGCAATGTGTTCGGGGCTCGCTTTCCAGTTTGACTCGTTGAGGTGTTCAAGCGCCTTCCACAAAACGTCAATTGAGCCCGCCCGGCTTGGCTGGCCTGATGGGTCTTTCATACCAATGCCGAATTGAAAGCTGGCGGGAAGCCAGAGGCTGCAGTTGATGATCTCCCACAAAGTGTTTTTCTTCGGCTCTTTCATCATGGCGTCGAAGGCCGGGTCGCCATTCCAGGTTTTCTGGAAGTCAGCTGGGCGTGGCAGAAGGCCCGTTGAGGTGTAGGCGGTGAGCAGAATCACACCGCCATAGCCGTGAAAGCCGACGTCGCCCACCTGATAAGGCGGCAGCATGCCTTCCTGCCAGGCCAGTGGTTCGCTGAGGTGTTCCTTGAGTTTGTTCGAGGCATCTTCGCGCCACTGGGTGACGATACCCTGGAGTTCGACTGGATCGTTGACCGCGTTGGGGTCCTTTGGCGTATTGAACGGCGAGTCTGCGCCGCCGCGTGTACGGCTGTTTTGCCATTGTTCCGAATAGTACCGGGTCAGCGTGCCAACAAAGAGATCGACGATCATCGAGTGCCTTAAGATTTGCTGCTCCTGCCGTAGCCTCCGCCGCCCGGGGTTTCAATGATAAAAACGTCACCTGGTGCGACGGTGATGGAGGCGCAGCCCCCGAGGTCAGTTACTTTCCCGCCGGCGCGTTCGACGCGGTTGGCGCCCAACGTTGCGTTTGCGCCGCCTTTGATGCCAAACGGCGGGGTGCGGCGGCGGGTCGAGAGGATGCCTGCCTGCATGGGTTCGTTGAACTGAATTTCGCGAATGACGCCGTCGCCGCCGCGGTGCGCGCCCGCGCCGCCGGAGTTTTCACGAATGGCAAAGCGGCGGACCCGCACAGGGTAGCGCCATTCCAGCACTTCAGGGTCGGTAAGCCTGGAATTTGTCATGTGGGTGTGAACGGCGCTGGCGCCGTCAAAGGTTGGTCCGGCGCCCGCGCCACCGCAGATCGTTTCGTAATACTGATGGCGTTCATTGCCGAAGGTGAAGTTGTTCATCGTGCCCTGGCTGGCGGCGAGAACGCCGAGGCTTGCGAACAATGCGTCGGTGATGGCCTGGCTGGTTTCGACATTGCCGGCGACGACGGCGGCAGGATAGTCCGGGTTGAGCATGGAGCCTTTAGGGGCGATAATTTTCAACGGGCGCAAGCAGCCGGCGTTTAATGGGATGTCGTTGTCGATCAGGCATCGGAAGACGTAGAGCACGGCGGCCGTTGTGACCGAGCGTGGGGCATTGAAGTTGGTTGGCCGCTGGGCGCTGGTGCCGGTGAAGTCGATGGTGGCACTGCGTGATGGGTGATCGACCGTCACCCGGACGCGGATGATGGCGCCGTCATCCATTTCGTGCTCGAACGCGCCGTTGTCGATGGCGCCGATGACGCGGCGGACTTGCTCTTCGGCATTGTCCTGGACGTGCCCCATGAAGGCCTCGACGACGCTGTGTCCCTGCTGGCTGCAGAGGCTTTCAAGTTCGTCCGCACCTTTCACGCAGGCGGCGATTTGCGCTTTGAGGTCGGCGATGTTTTGCGTGGGGTTGCGGGCGGGATATTTGCCTGAGCTCAGGATGGTTCGCACCGATGCTTCGTCGAACCGGGCGCCGGACATGATGCGGTCGCCGTTGAACAGCACGCCTTCCTCATCGACATGGGTTGAGTGTGGCGGCATCGAACCCGGTGATATTCCGCCGACATCGGCGTGATGACCGCGTGCGGCGACGAAGAAGGCGGGCTTGCTGCCGGGGGGCATAAACACCGGCATGACGACAGTGATGTCTGGCAGATGCGTGCCCCCGGCATAGGGCGCGTTGACTGCGAAGGCGTCGCCCGGCGCCAGGTGAGCTTCGTGCTGATCGAGGATGGCGCGGACGCTGTCGCCCATGGAGCCCAGATGCACCGGCATGTGCGGGGCGTTAGCGACGAGATTGCCTGCTGCATCAAAGATGGCGCAGGAAAAATCCAGACGCTCCTTGATGTTCACCGACGACGCGGTCTTTTCGAGCGTAACGCCCATTTGTTCAGCGATGGACATAAACAGGGCGTTGAAGATTTCCAGGCGGATGGGATCGGCAGTCGTGGATGATTGTGCAGCCGATTTCGGGTTCGGGTTTTGGCTGAGCACGAGATTGCCATCGGCGCGGTAGTCCGCACTCCAACCCGGATCGATGACGATGGTCGAGTTGGGTTCGATGATGAGGGCGGGGCCGTTGACCTTGTCGCCAGGATCAAGTGCGTCGCGCAAGTAGATTGGGGTGTCGTGGCGGCGGCCTTCGACGAACAGTTTGGTCGAGGCCTGGGGCCGGAGAGGCGCGCCGCCGCGTTTGGCTTGTGGCGGTGGAAGTGCTGGAGCTTGTGATTGTCCGGCCGCATCGACCGCCATTGTTTCGACGATGAGTTCGCGGCCTTGATCCCAGAAACCGAAGCGTTGGCTGTGGGCCTCGGCAAATCTGGTTTCGATGTCGTTGAGTTCACCGAATGCGATGGCGAGTGTGGTGTCGGTGCCGTGGTAGCGCAGTTGCAGCGTTTGTGTAGTTTGGATGGCCGTGGCGGCGATGCCTTGGGCGGTGACTTCGTCGATGGCCGCGTGTGCAAGCGTTGCAAAATTGTGCTGCAATGCGGGCATCAAACTGGCGCTGAGTGGTGCTTCGACGGCTTTTTCGCGCCGCGCTTGAACCTGCGCGAAGCCCATGCCGAAGGCGGACAAGACGCCGGCGAAGGGGTGGATCATGATGGTGCGCATGCCCAGCGCTTCGGCGACGCAGCAGGCAAGCTGTGCACCGGCGCCACCGAAACATTGTAGTGCATAGGTGGTGACGTCGGCGCCTTGGGCGATGGAGATTTTTTTGATCGCTTCGGCCATATTGGCGGCGGCGATTTTCTGAAAACCCTCGGCGGTTTCCTCTGGGCTCTTTCCCAATTCGCGTGCGAGGGCTGCAAATTTTCCGGCGACGATGACGGTGTCGATGGGTTGCGCGGCACCCAACCCGAAGACATGCGGGAAAAATTCGGAACTGATGCGGCCTGTCAACACGTTGGCGTCGGTGATGGTCAGCGGTCCGCCTTTGCGATAGCAAGCCGGCCCCGGATTGGCGCCCGCACTTTCGGGGCCCACGCGCATGCGGGCGTTTTCGAAGATCAGAATTGATCCGCCACCGGCGGCGACGGTGTGAACGGCGAGCATGGGTGCGCGAATGCGGATACCGCCGATTTCGTTTTCGAAGATGCGTTCATAGTCACCATCGAAGCGCGAGACGTCGGTCGATGTGCCGCCCATATCGAAGCCAATGACTTTGGCGAAGCCTGCGGCGCGTGCGGTTTCGGCCATGCCGATGACGCCACCGGCAGGCCCTGAGAGCAGGGCGTCTTTGCCGGAGAAATGTCCGGCGGTGGCGAGGGCGCCGCTGGAGCGCATGAAACGCAAGTGGCCGTCGCGTGCGGTCGCGCCCAACGGCTTGGCGACGCGGTCGACGTAGCGGCGAAGGACCGGCGAGAGGTAGGCGTCGGCGACAGTGGTGTGACCGCGGCTGACGAATTTCATCAGCGGGCTGACGTCGTGGCTGGTGGAGATTTGAGTAAAGCCGAGCTCGCGCGCCAGCACGGCTACGGCCTGTTCGTGTTGGGGGAAGCGGTAGGCGTGCATGAAAACGATGGCGCACGATTCAATTCCTGCGGCGCGCGCGGCGGCGAGGTCGCGGCGGGCGGATTTGAGATCGAGTGGCGTGATGAGTTCACCTGCGGCACCGATGCGCTCGTCGATTTCGATCACGCGCTCATAAAGGGGCGGCGTCAAATCGATGCGCCGGACGAAGAGTTTGGGCCGGTGCTGGTAACCGATGCGCAATTGGTCGCGAAAGCCGCGTGTTGTGACCAGCAAGGTGCGCGCGCCCTTGCGTTCAAGCAGTGCATTTGTCGCCACGGTCGTACCCATGTGCACGCTTGCTATTCGATCTTGCGGGATCTCTTCGTCTTGCCTTATCCCCAGTACACGCCTTATTCCTTCAATGGCGGCGTCGGTGTATTGGTTGGGGTCTTCCGAAAGGAGTTTGATGGTGCGCGCTTGGCCCTCTGGGCTTACAGCCACAAGATCGGTAAATGTACCGCCGCGGTCGATCCAGATGTGCCAGCCGTGCGAAAGTGTCATGAATTTGCTCAACTCGCGATTGATGTCAGACTAAAGCAGGACGGAACACAGATGTCGATTTGGGGCAAGATTGCAGGCGCTGCAGCGGGGATGGCCATTGGCGGACCGCTGGGGGCGTTGCTGGGCGCGCTTGCCGGGCACATGTTCGTTGATCGTGAGGCTGGGCGGCAGCTGTCAGACGGAGATGGGCATGGCGAACGCAAGATTCGCGAGCGCGACGAAATCGCCTTTACGATCGGTGTCATTGCCTTGGCCGCAAAACTCGCGAAAGCGGATGGAACAGTCACGCGTGACGAGGTGGAAGTCTTCAAGCGCGTTTTTCCGGTTCCGCGTGAGGAAGAGGCCAATGTGGGGCAATTGTTCAACCTCGCCAAGCAGGACGTGGCTGGATTCGATTCGTATGCCAAGCAACTTGCCTCGCTATTCAGAAACCGGCTGGGCGTATTGGAAGACTTGCTCGACAGTTTATTTTTGATTGCCAAAGCCGACCACGCTTTGCATCCAGGCGAGCTCGAGTTCCTGAGGAATGTGGCTGATCTGTTTGGTTTGACGCCAGCCCAGTTTGAACGCATTCGCGCGTCTCATTTTGGCCTCGACCGGGACGACCCCTATGTCATTCTGGGGATAGACCGGTCCACGACGGACGACGATCTCAAGAAAGCGTATCACCGGCTGGTGCGCGAGCATCACCCGGACAAACTGATGGCGCGCGGCGTGCCTGCTGAATTTGTGCGCCTGGCAACCGACAAGCTGGCTTCGATCAATGGGGCCTACGAGGCAATCAAGGCGGAGCGCGGGATCAATTGATGGAAACGGGTGAACACGAGTCGCCGGCTGCCAGGTCGCTGGGCAAAAAAGTAATCGAAACCGATGCCAGCCGCGGTTACGTCAAAGCCTCGTTTGTCGCGGGCGAAACTTTCGTTAATCGCTCCGGGCGCATTTTCGGCGGCTATCTTGCGGCGATGCTGGATACACTGTGCGGGCATGCGGTGCGGCTGACGCATCGGGAACCGGGCACGCCTCAGGTAACGCTTGAACTCAAAACCTCGTTTATTGGCCGCGCCGATGTGGGGATTTTGACCGGTGAGGGCTGGGTGCGCCATCGCGGCAAGTCGATTGCCTTCGCGGAGGCTGAATTGCGCAATGAAGCCGGTGAGCTGGTGGCCAAGGCCAGCGCGACGTTGAAGGTTGGGGCATGAGTTTGCGCTTCATCGAAAGGCCGTCGCCGAATTTTGACGAGCGCGTGGGCGTGAAGCGGCCCGAGATTCTGTTGCTGCATTATACGGGCATGCAATCGTGTGAGGCCGCTGTCGCGCGGTTGACCGATGCGGCGGCTAGGGTCAGCTCGCACTACACCATCGACGAGGATGGCACCGTATACGTGCATGTGCCGGAGTATTTGCGCGCGTGGCATGCGGGGGTGTCGTCGTGGCGCGGGCACACTGATATCAATTCGCGTTCGGTCGGGATCGAGATCGTCAATCCGGGACATGAGTTTGGCTATCGCGCGTTTCCAGAGACGCAGGTCGAGGCTGTCATTGCGTTGAGCCAGGAGATTATCGCACGTCATGATATTCCGGCGCGCAATGTCATTGCGCACTCTGATGTTGCACCAGGGCGCAAGACCGATCCGGGTGAGCTGTTTCCGTGGCGGCGGCTGGCGGAAGCCGGGGTTGGGGTGTGGGTTGATGCTGTACCGCTGAACGTGGAAGCACTGTCACGCGGAATGTCCGGGGCCGAGGTGTTGGCTTTTCAGTCTCAGCTTGCCCGGTATGGTTACGGTCTTGAGTCGAACGGCGAATTTGATGCAGCAACAGAGTATGTTGTTAGAGAGTTTCAGCGGCATTTCCGGCCCGAGAAATTCGATGGTGTCGCGGACTCCCTGACGCAGTCATTGCTGCGCGTCTTCAATGAGGGGTTGGATGGCGGGTAGGGGTGAGGCTGCCTGCGCTCCCAAGGCTTCATTCAGCCGCGATTGGTTCATAGTTCAGTAATAGCAAGTCTTTGCGGGTGTCGCGTAGGTTCGTCCATCGGCATCGGCGAACTCCACGAGCGCGAATTGATTGCTGCTATCATCGACAATAGTACCCACTTGCCCCCGGGTGAGACCGACGCCGGGCAAATCGAGCAACAATGCGACAACGTCATGCAATTTTGGTTCGCGCACGCTGTTCTTCCTCCCGAGCGACAAATGCGGCGTGTGGTCTTGTAAAATCCATGCTGTCGGCAATTTCAATATTCATAGTGCGTTAATCGTAACGCTCATCTGGAGGTGGCCGCCTCTCAGATACCACCCGGATTGCGAGATGTATGATAGACGCGCAAAATATGCACACCCACATCTTCGACGACGTCGTAGACAATCAGATATCGCCGGACAGGAAACACTCTTGGGACGCCTTCGAGCTCTGGGCGCTCCCGGCCGCTTTTGGGCCTTCGCGATAAACTTGGAGAAATTCCACTCACGGCTTTGACCGGCACGGAGACTCTTGCGTGCAGCTGCAAGATCCTTGTTGATCGCGGGCATGTTTTCAGCAATCCATGCAGCCGCACCTTTTTCGGTGAGGTCAGATGTCTGGAGCCGTTTCTGTTTGACAAGCGATTTCGCACTCATGAACGGATCGTAGCATGATTGCCGCCTGTTTGCCAGCAAACGCCTACAACGAAATCCTTGACCCCTCCGCCTGAACTGTCATTTATGCCCTTGAGCTAGGGGGCTGGATGATCGCTGGGGTGCAAACCCTGGAGGAAAGTCCGGGCTCCACGGGAATATGGTGCCGGGTAACGCCCGGCGAGGGTAACCTCAGGGAAAGTGCCACAGAAAACAAACCTCCGTGCTTGTCGCGGGAAGGGTGAAAC
>Ga0163150_10000802_pt1 | contig 56620 bp, 55 predicted proteins | sample OliLakLV19P2IB_FD_148628 | JGI IMG/M metagenome (GOLD analysis project Ga0163150, IMG submission 148628) | Freshwater microbial mat bacterial communities from Lake Vanda, McMurdo Dry Valleys, Antarctica - Oligotrophic Lake LV.19.P2.IB | ecosystem: Environmental > Aquatic > Freshwater > Lake >...
CAACGGCAAGGCCGAACGCTTTATCCAGACCAGCCTCAGGGAGTGGGCATACGCCAAGGCCTACGACACCTCAGACCAGCGCGCCGCAGACCTCCCAGTCTGGACCCACAGATACAACTGGCATCGCTCGCACGGCGGAATAAAATCCCAGACACCCATCAGCCGCCTCGGCCTCTCCGAGGACAACCTGTTGAGAGTCCACAACTAGAGCCGGGCGCCTCAGCCCGGCAACATGGCGGCGATCAGCCGGGGGCCGTGAACCGCCATCGCCCTCTTGAACGTCGCGTCGAACGCCTCGGCCGTGACTACGGCTTCGGCCTCGACACCCATCCCCTCCGCCAGCTTTACCCAGTCGATTTCCGGCGAGGCGAGACTGAGCATGCTGGACGCGGCTGGTCCCGGCTCTCCCGCGCCAGTGCGCGCCAGCTCGATCCTGAGAATGCGATAGGCGTGGTTGACGAATACGATTGTGAGGATGTCGAGCTTCTCGCGCGCCATCGTCCACAGCGACTGCACCGTGTACATGCCGGCGCCGTCGCCGGAAAGGCAGACCGTCTTGGCCTCTGGCCGGGCCACGGCCGCGCCGATCGCGACCGGCATGCCCTGGCCGATGGCGCCGCCTGTCTGGCAGAGCCAGTCATGCCGGGCGGCGCCGACGGTCGCGAGATAGATCGGCAGGCCCGCCGTCACGCCATCGTCGGAAATCACGGCATTGTCGGTGAGGTGGCGCGCGATGGAAAGCCCGATCGCGTGCGCGTTGAGCTTGCCCGTCGGGGCATCGATCGTTCCACGAACGGGCGCCGGCGCCGATGGGGCCGCACCCATGGCGTCGGCAAGGCAGGACACCGTCCATGCGCTGTCCGATTCGGGTCCGCCCAGCACCGTCACCCTGCCGCCCTCAGGCGAGAGCACGCCCGGCGTATCGGGATAGGCGAAGAAGGCGACCGGCGGCCTGGTTCCGGCGACCAGCAGCAGATCGACCCCCGCCAGCGCCTCGATCGCCGCCTCGGCGAAGTAGGGAAGGCGCGCCGGCGCAAACCGCCCCGCTCCTCGCGCCTGGCGGCCCACAAACGTATCGCAGAACACGCGAACCCCCGCCGCTTCGAGCCGGGCGCAGGCAGCAAGGCCCGCCTCGTTCAGCGCCGTTCCGCTGACGAGGAGGGCGGGTCGCGTGGCCGCGCGAACTGCTCGGGCCGCCTCCTCGATCACGCTGTCGGCGACCTGTCGCAAACCCGCGATCGCGCTCGGCCGAACCACAGAACCGCCCCCGGACCAGGCCGTGTCGGCCGGCAGGATGAACGAGACGGGCCCGGGCGGCGGTCCAAAACTCGCGGCGTAAGCCTCCACCGCCAGGCGGCCCGCATCGGCGACGCGATCGACCGACTGGATCCAGAGCGAATTGGGCCGCGCCAGCCCTTTTATGTCCGAAGCAAGCGGCGCATCGAGTTCCCGGTGCGAAACGGCATGATCGCCGATCAGGTTGATCATCGGCGAATACGCCCGGCGTGCATTGTGGATGTTGGCCCCGCCATTGAGATAGCCGGGCCCCAGATGCAGAAGGGTCAGCGCGGGCGATCCCGATATTCGTGCAAACCCGTCGGCCGCCCCGGTCGCGACGCCCTCGAACAGGCAGAGGATCGAACGGATGCGCGGCTCGCGGTCAAGCGCCGTGACGAGATGCATTTCGCTGGTGCCGGGATTGGCGAAACAGGCGGTCACCCCGCATTCAGCGAGCGTCCCGATCACAGCTTCGGCGCCGGTGATGGAAGCTCTTTTATCGGTCACTGGCCATCCTCCAAGCCCGTCATGCGCTCGCTGGCAGCGTTTCGACGAACCGGATGGGTTCGCCGCGCCCCGGCGTCACCAGCGTATCCTCGCACATCACCATGAGGCCGCGCACGAAGGTGGCGACCGGCCAGCCTTTTGCTTCCATCCCGTCAAAGGGCGTCCACCCTGCCCTGGACGCGGAGCCGGCATGGGTGATCGTGCGACGCGCCGACAGATCGACCACCGTGAAGTCGGCGTCATAGCCCTTGGCGATGCGCCCCTTGTTTGAAATGCCGAAGACGCGCTGAGGCCCCGCGCTCGTCAATTCCACGAACCTCTGAAGCGACAGCTTGCCGTCGGCGACATGGGTCAGCATGACGGCGACGAGCGTTTGCACCCCCGGCATGCCGGAGGGGGACGCGGGATAGGGCCGCGCTTTCTCTTCCTGCGTGTGGGGAGCGTGATCCGAGCCGATCACATCCGGGACACCCTGGTTGACCGCGACCCATAGCGCCGCGCGATGATGAGCGTCGCGGATGGGCGGGTTCATCTGGGCGTAGCCCTTCAGCCGAACATAGTCTTCCGGACCCGCCAGAGTGAGATGCTGGGGCGTCACCTCGACGCTGGCGATGTCCTTCGAATGCGCCAGAAGCTCCATTTCCTCCGCCGTGGTTACATGGAGGACGTGGATCCGCTTGCCTGTCTTGCGGGCCAGCCGAAGCAGGCGTCGCGTAGAAGAAATAGCGGCTTCGGCGTCGCGAACCTCCGGATGGGACGTCCAGTCCCCCTGCCGCGCCAGCTTGCGGCGATCCGCCAGGCGGTATTCGTCTTCCGAGTGGAAAGCGGCGCGGCGCTTGATCGCCTTCAGGACGCGCTCGACACCTTCGTCGTCCTCGACCAGGAGGGAGCCGGTCGACGCCCCCATGAAGACCTTGACCCCGCAGCACCCGAGCATGCGCTCCATTTCGGGCAGAACCTCGGCGTTGTCATGCGTCGCGCCGGCGTAGAAGGCATGATCGACATGCATGCGACCTTTCGCGCGTTCCAGCTTGTCGGTCAGGAGATCCGGAGAGATCGTCGCCGGGTCCGTGTTTGGCATTTCGAACACGGCGGTGACCCCGCCAAGCGCCGCCGCCCGCGCGCCCGTTTCGAGGTCTTCCTTCCATTCGAGACCGGGCTCGCGAAAATGCACCTGGCTGTCGATCACCCCGGGTAGGATGTGGAGACCGGCGGCCTCGAATACCTGACCAGCCTGGGTCGCTTCAAAGGCGCCGACGCCGATGATCCGGCCGTCACGCACCGCGATGTCGGCAAGGCCCTCGCCTCCCGGCGTGACCACGGTTCCGCCCTTGAGGACAAGATCGTAGGTGGCGGGCATTCATTTGCTCCGGCTGCGAGCAAGAATCGATAGACCTGCGCGGTTGAAACGCAAGCGCGGCGGCAGGAGGACCCAAACAAAAAGGGCGGCCCGTGGGCCGCCCTTTTTCCATCACCCGCGCCCTTGCCGAGCGTCTCGACCCGAACAGACGTGCGCAGAAGGAAACCGGACCGGTTTCCCGCAGGGCGCATCAGCTGTCCAACTCGTCTCCGTACATGTCTCCCATCAGCATGCCGTCGCCGGCGCTGAAGATCTTGTAGACGTAGGCGAGCACCGCCGCGGCGATTACCGCCCATTGCAGCGCGGGAGTCTGCGCTGTCTCCACCACCATGTCCCACATGTCCTGCTTTCCTTCCGCGGACTTTGATTGAACGTATGCCGACGGTTTTAAGAAACCCTGACCCAACCGGCTGAAGGCATGTCGAATCTGTTTTTTATGAGCGCATTTCGCGTGGCGTATTCGACGCCAACCTGCTTTCTGCATGTGGATAACTCCCCGTGGCGGTCGGATGTTCCAAAGAAATCGACGGCCTCTTGCGGCCCTGCCGCAATCGGTGGCACGTCGCTGGCTTCCCAGGAGGTGCGAGGTGCCGATGCCGGGCGACTCCAGACGACGCCGGACCAGCCCTGTCGCCCCACGGGCGTGGCAGCGCATGCTGTCAGGCCGTCGCCTCGATCTGCTGAATCCCTCGGCGCTGGACATCGAGATCGAAGACATCGCGCACGGTCTCGCCCGGGTCGCCCGATGGAATGGACAGACGCGCGGCGACCACGCTTTCTCGGTGGCGCAGCACTCCGTTCTGGTCGAAGGCCTGATGCAGGACGCCTGGCCCGAAGCGGCCTTGACCGACCGGCTGGGCGCGTTGCTCCACGATGCGCCGGAGTATGTGATCGGCGACATGATCTCGCCATTCAAGAATGCGCTCGGGCTTGATTATCGCCAGTTCGAGGGCCGCCTTCTGGCGGCGATCCGCATGCGTTTCGGCTTGGCGGCGGAAATGACCCCGGAAGCGCGTGCGCACATCAAGCGGGCCGACATGGCTTCGGCTTTTTTCGAGGCCACCCGGCTGGCGGGGTTCGATATCGACGAGGCGCTGAAATACTTCGGTTCGCCCCCGCCGGGTCCGTCGCCCGACATGACGCCGCTTTCGCCGATTGCCGCCCAAGCCTTGTTTCTGACGCGCTTTACCGACCTGATGCAGGCCATCGACGGCAAGACGAAAGGCGACTGAGCCATGGCGATCTGGATCTCCTCCCTGGCCGAGGCGCCCCGCCTGGCCAAACAGCATAGGCCGGCGATGATCGTCAGCCTGCTCAGCCCCTACGACACCTTTCCGGTCTTTCCCGGACACGCCGCAGAACGCCACCTGCAGGTCCCGATCCACGACATCGCCGAGGACATTGGCGACTGGCGCGCGCCTGGCGCAACGGACACGGAAAACGTTATCCGGTTCGTCGAGACGTGGGACCAGTCCGCTCCTTTGCTGATCCATTGCTGGGCGGGAATCAGCCGCTCGACGGCCAGCGCTTTCATCGCCGCGTGCGTCCACAATCCCGGGGCCGACGAGGGGGAGATCGCCCTCGCCATACGCGCCGCCTCGCCCACCGCCTCGCCGAACCCGAGGCTCGTCGCTCACGCCGATGCGATCCTCGGACGATCGGGTCGCATGACCAAGGCGATCAACGCGATCGGGCGGGGCGACATCGCCGAGGAGGCGATACCCTTCATGATCCCGGCACACTTCGGGCCTAAGGCGCTCCACAGGCCGGCATGACCACCCCTCTGGCCGTCGGGCTGAGCGCCGTGATCGTCGCGGCAGGCGAAGAGGCGCCGTGCGCGCTCACGACGCGTCGCGGACAGGACGCCGCCGGCCTTCCTCATGGCCCGTTCGACCCCGCCGGCCATCGGACATTCGAACTGGGCCTGCGCGACTGGGTAGGCGCCCAGACTGGCTTTGAGCTTGGCTATGTCGAACAGCTCTACACCTTCGGGGACAGGGGTCGGGAACGCCCGCAGGCCGATCTTGGCGGCGCGCCAGCCGACGCCCGGTTGATTTCCGTGGGCTATCTCGGTCTCACTCCGGAGCGCACCGACATTTCCGCCTTCGATGCAGTGTGGAGCGACTGGTATCGTTTTTTTCCGTGGGAGGATCATCGCCGGGGTCGTCCAGCCAGCATCGACGCCCGACTCGCCCCGGCCTTGGCTGCATGGGCGGAAACGAGCGAGGCCGAGGCCTCCGGACGTCTCGATCGCGCGCGCCTCGCATTCGGCCTGGAAGGGCGCGTCTGGGCGGAGGAACGAACGCTCGAACGGTATGAACTGCTTTACGAGGGGGGCCTCACTCCGGAAGCCGTCCGCGATCGGGCGGGATCGGCCGAAGGGACTAGATTGACGCCCGGCGTCTATGGCGAGCCGATGATATCCGACCACCGCCGGATTCTCGCGACCGCGATCGGGAGGCTGCGAGGCAAGATCAAATACCGTCCCGTCGTGTTCGAGCTGATGCCCGAGACATTTACGCTGTCCAGTCTCCAGAAGGTGGTCGAGGCGGTTCTCGGGCAGTCCTTGCACAAGCAGAATTTTCGACGCGCATTGGACCGTTCCGGGCTCGTCGAGGGCGTCGGCGCACGCGCCACGGCCACCGGAGGCCGTCCAGCGGAACTTTTCCGCTTCCGGCGGCATGCGGTCCCCCAGGGCTCGGCGCTGGGAGTCGCCACGCCGAAAGCCTGAGAGGACTCGACGTTTATGCCTAGATGTGACAGCTTTATTATGCTCAATGTGAGCTTAAGGGCGGGCGGCGCCTACTAAAACTTGATGCACGCGTTGAAGAGCGTCCCTTCGCGCCTATATTATACTCAATCTGAGCATAACAACGATCACATCCGCCGGTCGTGGGAGACGAATATGGCCCGCATCATAGATTTCGGTCCCGACTGTGTCATGCCGGGAGCCAAGCAGAAGCTGTCGGCCGCCGCACGGCGCGGCCTTGCCTATACCGACGAGGTAAGGGCTGCGGTCGATCATCTTTACGCCGAGGTGAAGGACTTCATCACGCCTATGGAGTGGCCGGCCATCGCGCCGCTGGTGCATGGGATCAACGTACTGAAAAAACAGCGCGACGCCGTCGTCTTGGCCCACAATTACATGACGCCTGACGTGTTCAGACTGGTCGGCGATTTCCGGGGCGACAGCCTGCAATTGGCGCGCGAAGCGGCCGCGACGGACGCAAAGGTCATCGTTCAGGCCGGGGTCCATTTCATGGCTGAAACCTCCAAGATCCTGTCTCCAGACAAGATCGTCCTGATCCCCGACATGCGGGCGGGATGCTCGCTGGCGGCCTCGATCACGGGCGCGGACGTCCGCCTGATCAAGCAGAAATACCCGGGCTTGCCGGTCGTGACCTATGTCAACACCACCGCCGACGTAAAAGCGGAAACCGACATCACCTGCACTTCATCGAACGCCGTGCAGGTCGTCGAGCACGTTGCGCGGGAGTGGGGCGTCGACAAGGTCATCCTGATCCCGGATGAGTATCTCGCCCGGAACGTCGCCGCGAACACCGACATTCGCATCGTCACCTGGCATGGCCGCTGCGAGGTCCATGAGAAATTCTCCGGCGAGGACGTCCGGCAGCTTCGCGAGGCTCACCCGGGGATCATCGTCCTGGCCCATCCGGAATGCCCCCCGGACGTACTCGCGGAAGCTGACTTCGCAGGCTCGACATCTGCTCTGGCCGACTATGTCGCGAGCAAATCGCCCAATAAGGTGGTGCTGCTCACGGAGTGCTCCATGAGCGACAATGTCGCCGCCGAAAACCCCGGTGTGGAGTTCGTGAAGCCATGCAATCTGTGCCCTCACATGAAGCGAATTTCGCTGGAAAACATCTACGACGCTCTCAAGAACATGAGACATGTCGTGGAAGTGGACGAGGATGTTCGCATTCGCGCCAAACGGGCGATCGATGCGATGCTGGCCTTGCCGAAAGCGAAGAAGCCGCGCAGCTTCCGGGTCGGCCTCGGCGCGACGCCGCTGGAAGTGATGTGAACTCTCCCCGGACTCCACGAGGATTTGCATACATGGCGCCTGCTCTGCGTGTTGCGCTTGTCGCCGCCGGGCTTGGCGCGGCCATGGCGTCCGCGCCGGCTTTCGCCGCCGATGATGTCGCAGGCGAGTGGCTGTTCGACACCAGCACTTTCAACGGTGATTGCAAGATCAAGGGCTTCATCAATTTCAGGCCAACCAGTCTCAAGAACACCTACACCTGCACATTCGAGTCGGAACAGATTTGCGGAAAGCAGAACGGCAATCTCTACATCAAGGTCAAACAGTCGTGCACGGCGCAGAAGGTGGGCAAGCAAGTCGCCATAAAAAGCAAGGTCGACAAGGTCGTCGAGCGTCGCCCGCCCAATCCGCCGGAATGGGCCGCAGAAGACGGGTATCTCGCCGACAATTTCATTGTGTCTCTGACAAAGAGCCTGACGGAAATGGTCGGCGGCCACTATGACGAGCAGCGGGAGCTGGCCGCCCGCTTCTGGCGCGACATCGAACTGATTTCCTGAAGCGGCGGGGCCAGGATGACGCAACCATTCCTTCGATCCGGAACGATTGCGCTGGGCATGGCGTGTGGCCTTGCACAAGGCGCGTGGGCCGAAAGCCCGGCCGGCGCCTGGGCGTTCGAGACCGACAAGGTGAATCTCAACTGCAAGCTCTCGGGTGAAATGACCATCTGGCAGGACAAGAAAGCCGGGCTCTACGCCTGCCGCTTTCTTGCCGTCCAGTCCTGCACGGGCGAGCCGCCCATCGAGATCAAGGTCGCGCAAACCTGCACCGCGACGCACTCCGGCAATCAGGTCAGCATCACCAGCAAGATCGACAAGACGGTCAGCGTCAAACCCAGGGACATGCTGGAAACGGTCGAGGAACTTTACGCCCCGGACCACTTCATGGTCTCGCTGAATGCCCGGGGCGACGAAATGACCGGCATGTTTCACTCGCTGAGCCAGGCGTATGTGCGCTTCCGCCGGCGGGAAGACCTGAATTCGTGAACCGCGCGTGAGCGCCCCGCGCGACATCCTGATCGTGGGCGGCGGGCTGGCCGGACTCTTTCTTGCGCTGAAGCTTGCGCCTCGCCGCTGCACCGTCATCGCCCTTGCTCCGCTCGGCCAGGCCGCTGCGTCGGCGTGGGCGCAGGGCGGCTTGGCGGCGGCGCTGTCGCCCAACGACCTGCCCTCGCTGCACGCCTCTGACACCGTCGCGGCCGGGGCGGGCATTGTGGATCCTGTCGTGGCGGGACTGATCGCCGAGAGCGGGCCTGCGCGCGTTCGCGACCTCCTCGAACTCGGCGTCCCGTTCGACCGCACGGCCGACGGCGAACTGGCCTTGTCGCTTGAGGCGGCGCATTCCCGGGCGCGTGTCGCAAGGGTCTCCGGCGATCTCGCGGGCAAGGCGATCATGGAGGCGCTGAGCTATGCGGTATCGACTTCCTCGCACATCGAAGTGATCGAACGCGTCAAGGCGGTGGGCCTGCTGCAGGACGACGCCGGGCGCGTCGGCGGTGCGCTTGCGCAGACGGCGTCGGGCGAGCACATCGAACTGACGGCCGCCGAGACCATTCTCTGCGCGGGCGGATCGGGCGGCCTTTACGCGATAACCACGAATCCGAAATCCTCGCAGGGCGACGCCATCGCCATGGCTTTCCGGGCGGGCGCCCTGGCGGCCGATCTGGAGTTCATCCAGTTCCACCCGACCGCCATCGACATCGGACGCGACCCGGCGCCCCTCGCCACGGAGGCGCTCCGCGGAGAAGGCGCCCGCCTGATCGACAGCAAGGGCCGCCCCTTCATGCGCGACTATCACTCAGAGGGCGAACTTGCTCCGCGCGACGAAGTCGCCCGGGCCATTCATGCCGAGCGGCTCGCCGGACGCGGCGCGTTCCTCGATTGCCGCGAGGCCGTCGGCGCGGACTTCCCGCATCATTTCCCGACCGTCTTCGAAGCGTGTTCCTCGGCCGGGATTGATCCGCGTCGCCAGCCGATCCCGGTGGCTCCGGCCATGCACTATCACATGGGTGGCATCGTCTCCGACCTCTGGGGGCGCACGACGCTGGAAGGTCTTTCGGTCTGCGGCGAGAGCGCATCGACGGGCGCACATGGCGCGAACCGCCTTGCGTCCAACTCCTTGCTGGAAGCCGTGGTGTTCGCCGAGCGCATAGCGCGTCGCCTGAAAGGCGCAACGCTGGTCCAGTCTACCTCCGTTAGCGCAGCGCCGCCCCCGAGGCTGGACGATGACACACTCGCCGCCCTCCGCATTCGCATGCACGAGCAGGCTGGCGTGGTCCGGACCGAAGCGGGTCTCACGGAAACACTGGACTGGATCGACGCCGCCCAGCGCGCCGCCGGGCCAGCCCTGGCTCTCACGACCGCACGTCTCATCGTCGAGTGCGCCATTGCCCGGCGGGAGAGCCGGGGGGGCCATTATCGCGGCGACTTTCCAGATTCCGGCGCTCCGGAGCGGACATTCGTGCGCGCGGGACGGGACAGCGCGGTGATAACCCACGCCTGCATTGATCAAGCGGGGTCCAGACGATGATGCGGCAAGCCCACGAACTCCCGATACCGCCCCTGCCCGATGTGGTGATCGAGCCGCTCGTCCGCCTCGCGCTGCTGGAGGATTTCGGGCGCGGGGGCGACATCACGACGGACGCGGTCATTCCGGCGGCCGCTACGATGACCGCCATGGTCGTGGCGCGCGAGCCGGGCGTCATCGCCGGATACGACGCGGCCCGGCTTGCGCTCCGGCTTGTCGATCCCGCCGTCAGCTGGACCACGCTGATCGATGAAGGTAGCCGGCTTCCGGGCGGCGCCGGTCTCGTCCGTATTGAGGGATCGGCCCGCTCCATCCTGATGGCGGAACGGGTGATGCTCAATTTCATCGGGCCGCTGTCGGGGGTCGCGACCCTCACCCGGCGGTTTGTGGATGCGGTGGAAGGATCGACCGCACGCATCGTCTGCACCCGCAAGACGACGCCAGGATTTCGCGCCCTGGAAAAGCGGGCCGTCCGGCTGGGCGGCGGGGTCAATCACAGGCTGGGCCTCGATGATGCGATACTGATCAAGGACAACCACATCGCGGCGGCTGGCGGCATCGTCCCCGCCCTGCTTCGCGCGAAAGCATCAGTTGGGCATCTGCGCATGATCGAGATCGAGATCGACAATCTCGCTCAACTGGAAGAAGCGATGGCGCACCGGCCTGACGCGGTCTTGCTCGACAACATGTCCCTGGGAATGCTCGCCGAAGCGGTGCGCATTGTCGGCGGCAGGTGCAAAACCGAGGCGTCGGGCGGCGTCCGGCTGGAAACAGTGAAGAAGATTGCGGAAACCGGAATCGACTACATTTCGGTCGGCGCCCTGACCCACTCGGCGGTCAATCTGGATGTCGCGCTCGACTACGTCTAAAGCTGCTTTCCAGCCACGACGATCTCATCGGCGCCGTCCGCCGCAGCCGGCACGAATATGATCCCCCGCAAGTCTTCGCCGAACACATCCAGCGGTCCGGTTTCGACAAGCGCTTCGGCTTCAAGCGCTTCATGGGCGATGCGCTGTTGCTCCTGCGCGTCAAGGGCAAGACGGACCTGCGATGATTCCGCTCGGCCCTTTGGAAACCGATAGAAGATGTGTGAACCCAGTTGCGCCGTGACGATCAATCCCGCCGACCAGTAGGGATCGACGTAATCGGTGTGATAATGCGTCGCCTGGTTGGTGATCGGCGTCGAAAGCCCCATCTGGACGTGGACCGCAACTGCCTTGGCGCGATCCCATGCACGACCGCGAGGCTTTCTGCCGAGTGACCCGTCGCAGGTGAAAGTGAACTGACACCCTGTGTCGCGGTACTGGCCCTGGTAGACGACGCCGCAGATCGAATTTGGGAAGCGGCCGTCGGCAGCCCGGTTCATGATCACTTCCGCAACCGCCATCTGGCCCCGGACTGATTCAGAGCGGGCCTCATAGTAGACCGCCTCCGAGAGACATTCGAGATCGGTTTTCTCGCGTTCGGCAAGCTCGAGCCGACTGGACGTCAGCGACGCAAAGTTCGCCTGCACCTGATCATCGAGGGTCAGGGAGGATCCTCGACGGAGACTTGCACCGAAATCCAGCTCTCCCAGGCGCTCGGAGACAAGACTTCCAGGCCTCGCGGCCGTATAGGATGCGTTTCTGAGCGTGAGTTGCCCGCCCTCGTTCGACAGGGCCGCTACGTCCACGGAGCGCCAGTCGGATCGATTGGAAACCAGCTGCGTCGCAAGCTCCGCAGCGTCGGCGCGATAGGCTTCATCTGTTTTCTGAGCTTCGAAGCGGTGGCCGATGAGAGGCCCTCCGACAACGAACGCGGCCGCGCACGCCGCGACACTAAGGGCGCGCTGGTGTGCCTGGCGTTTTTCCACGTCGGACATCGTCGCCCACCATCTCACGACAGCTATAATCGCCGTCCAGAGATGGGTGACAATAAGTGCCAAAGATTGCAAGGAGGATAACACCCCGTCAGACCCTTAACGATTGTTAACGCGTGGACGCCCGCTTGCGTCCGTCAGACACCCTTCCAGATCACCGCCGCTGATCTCTGATGGATCATCTGGCGCCAGCCGCACTAAGCTTCCCGCAGCGATCAGGCAAGATCGCAGCAGTCTGGTCTGGGCGATGCATATCCCCTGCCAGCCTATCCCGGTCGTAATGAATTCGCCCCGATTGCTTCCCTGTTAACCAACCACGTTGTCGAATCTCCCTGCTGGAGAGCCGGAACACCGCCAATCGAGGACATAAGCCGCTGTTTCGGGAGGGCAACCCGCGCATTGCGGCGCGCCGCAGGAGAGCCCGGAGGAATGGGCCTCGCCCCACCGGTTCCGCGACTGGTTTCTGTGGATAGGCGCGGAGCGAGCGCGCGCTCTTCCACGAAAGCTGCCCAATTCAGGCTGGTAGCAGTCTCCCAAGCGTCATTGCAACAGTCGTTACACCGCCCGCCGAGCGTCGCGGCGGAGGCTCTCCCAATCACCCGATATCGCGATTGTGATGCCAGGCCGCTGGATGTTGACGAACAGCGTGCCGCCATCCGGCGAGAAACACGGACCGCAGAATTCCGATTTTGCCGGATCCGCATTGCGCGCGATGCGGTAGATCAGCCCGTCAGGCGTCACGGCCCGAACGAACTGGTCGCCCTCACCATCTTCCGCCAGGATGAGATCGCCGCGAGTCGACGCCACGATATTATCGACATGATCGAAATGCTCCTGGCCGGCGCTTTCGACAAAGAGTTCGAGAATGCCCGGAGTATCGGCCTCGCGACGGGTCCCCTCGTGGGCGCTCGGTGCATACCGCCAGACCTGGCCCAATCCCGCTGCGCCCCCCGACGTGGAGGCGAAATAGACAGCTGGCCCCGACGAATCGAGGGCGAACGCCATGCCCTCGCCGCGCGCGAATATCGCAGCCCCTCTCTCCCGCCCGCGCAAGCGGAGATCGCCATCGGGCGACTGCACACCATCGAGGTCTATCCAGCGCACCGCGAACTGCTCGCCCGGACGGATGGTCTGGGACGGATTGCCGCCCTTGTCCGCCGGCCAGTTGCGTGTATCTGCACCTGCCTGCTGCAGGAGCGCGAGAGCCTGAAGGCGCCCGCCCCTGCCCATGTCGCCGTGGGCGTGCGGCAGAAACCGGTAGAACAGGCTGTCACTGGTGTCCTCGGTCAGATAGACGGCGCCCGTCGATGGATCGACGGCGGCCGCCTCGTGCGAAAATCGTCCCATGTCGATGAGCGGATTGGGCGCCGCCAGACCTTTGGCCATGGCCGGAACCTCGAAGACAAAGCCGTGACTTTTTCCGGCGGTCACGCCCGGCGTCATCTGGGTTTCCTCGCAGCTCAGCCACGAGCCCCACGGCGTCGCCCCGCCAGCGCAATTGACCATCGTCCCCGCGAGGCTGAGATGGGATCGTTCGACCACGCCGGTTCGCGTGTTGACGAGGAGCGTCGTGGTTCCGCCCGAATGCGGCGCGCCGTCGGGGACGCGATCGTAGATCAGGGCGGGATCGACGCCGCGAAGACCCGCGCCATCGGCGCCGAACGCGCTCACGGCGGCGTGCGCGTCGCTTGCCCCCAGTTCATGATTGCGGACAATCACGCAACGGTCCGGATCGCCTTCGACAGGAAATGCCGCCATGCCGTCATGCGCCGCCGGCTCCAGCAGTCCGTCGGACATGCGCATTCCCGCCCGTGAAAGCACCGAGTAGCGGAGCCCGGGCGCGAGGTCGAGCAAGCCGGCAGGGTCTGGAACCAGCGCCAGCGCCGAGGCGCGGGCGATCACGGGGGGACGGTTCTGTGTCGCGCAACCCGCAAGGGCGCGGAGGGCCGGCGCCGCGATGGCGACGCTGACGGCGGAACGAACCAGGGTGCGACGGGACAGGTGCATCGAGGGCCTCCTGACAGGTCCTAATTCCGGCGTCGGACGCGCCATCGCTAGAGCGACCTCTTGTCCGCCTGGACACAGACAAGTTGCTCTACACTTTTGGGATAGATCATCTTTCTGCGGTCAAACAAACGCCGTTTGATCGAAGGATGCTTTAGCGTTTCTGGCTCGAAGGCGGGGTGAAATTTTTGTGTCGCCGGGTAGCGCTAACGCGCTTTCTTCAGCACCGCGTGCGCTGCTGCGAGGCGCGCCACAGGCACGCGATAGGGCGAGCAGGATACATAGTCGAGCCCCACTTCCTCGAAGAAATAGATCGACGCCGGGTCGCCGCCATGCTCTCCGCAAACGCCAAGTTTGAGATTCGGCCTGACGGCGAGGCCGCGTGCACAGCCGATCCGGACGAGTTCTCCGACACCGATGCGGTCGATCGTGACGAAGGGATCCCGCTCATAGATCGCACGCTCTTCATAGACCTTGAGAAAACGCGCGGCGTCGTCACGGCTGATTCCAAGCGCCGTCTGGGTCAGGTCGTTGGTGCCGAACGAAAAGAAATCCGCTTCCTCGGCGATGTCGCCAGCGCGCAGTGCGGCGCGGGGAAGTTCGATCATCGCACCTACCAGATAGTCGATCTGGGCCTTGCGCTCCTGGAAGACCCGCTCGGCCATGGCGACCACCCGTTCACGCATCAGCTGAAGCTCCCGCCGCGTCGCCACAAGCGGGATCATGACTTCGACGACGGGCGCCTTGCCCGTCTCCCGGGCGACGTCCAGCGCGGCCTCGAATACGGCGCGCGCCTGCATCTCATAGATCTCCGGATAAGTGATGCCGAGCCGGCAGCCGCGATGGCCCAGCATCGGATTGGACTCGTGGAGTTCGCGCGCTCGCGCGGCAAGCAGTTCGATTGCCACGCCGGACTGCCTGGCGACCTCGGCTATGTCCGCCGCCGTGTGCGGCAGGAATTCGTGGAGCGGAGGATCAAGGAGCCGGATCGTCACGGGCAGGCCCGCCATGATGCGAAAGATTTCCGTGAAGTCCGAACGCTGCATCGGCGCGAGCTTGTCCAGCGCGCGGCGGCGGCCTTTTTCGCTGTCGGCCAGGATCATCTCGCGCACAACCGGTATGCGCGCCGCGTCGAAGAACATGTGCTCGGTCCGGCACAGGCCGATCCCGTCGGCGCCAAACCGTCTGGCGGTCGCCGCGTCAAGGGGCGTTTCGGCGTTGGCGCGCACACGTAGCCGGCGCACGCCGTCGGCCCAGGTCATCAGCTCTCCGAATTCGCCGGTCATCATCGGCTCGACCATCTTGACCGCGCCCACGAGCACTTGCCCCTTCGCGCCGTCCACCGTGATGACATCGCCGCGCCGCAACGTGCGCGACCCCACCCGCACCACGCCTCTTTCCGAATCGATCTGCAGGGCGCCAGCCCCACATACGCACGGGCGGCCCATGCCGCGCGCGACCACTGCTGCGTGTGAAGTCATGCCGCCCCGAGCGGTGACGATGGCCTTGGCCGCATGCATGCCGTTGATGTCTTCCGGACTTGTCTCCATCCGCACAAGAATCACCGCCTTGCCGGCTTGCGCCAATAGAACAGCCTCGGCGCTGTCGAACACGATCTGGCCGACGGCGGCGCCGGGGCTTGCCGGCAGACCCTTGACGAAAATATCGCGGACGGCGTCCTCGGAGATCGCCGGGTGCAAAAGCTGGTCGAGCTGCGCGGGATCGAGGCGCAGGATCGCCTCCTCCCTGGAGATCAAGCCTTCCCGGCACATCTCCACCGCGAGCTTCAGAGCCGCTTGCGCCGTGCGCTTGCCCGAACGGGTCTGCAGCATGTAGAGCACGCCCTGCTCTACCGTGAACTCGATGTCCTGCATGTCGCGATAGTGGGTTTCGAGGCGCTCGGCCACCTCGGTGAGTTCCTTGTAGATCGCCGGCATGGCCTCCTCGAGGGAGGTGTCGTCGGATTTCAACTCGGCTTGGCGGGCCCTTGAAATCGGAGCCGGCGTGCGGCTGCCGGCCACAACATCCTCGCCCTGGGCGTTGAGCAGGTATTCGCCGTAGAACCGCTTCTCGCCGGTCCCCGGGTCGCGGGTGAAAGCGACGCCCGTGGCCGAACTCTCTCCCATGTTGCCGAACACCATTGCCTGCACGTTGACGGCCGTGCCCCAGCTTTGGGGAATGTCGTTGAGGCGTCTGTAGGTGGCGGCGCGATCATTCATCCATGATGAGAAGACAGCGCCGATCGCGCCCCAAAGCTGGTCCTTGGGCTCTTGCGGGAACGGCCGGCCGCGCCGCTTGTCGATCGCTTTCTTGTATTGCTCAATCACCTCCCGCCAGCTTTCAGCGCCAAGTTCGGTGTCAAACCTCAGATCGTTGCTTTCCTTGTAGTCGTCCAGAATGTGCTCGAACACGTCGTCCGGCACATCGAGCACCACGCTCGAATACATCTGGATGAAGCGCCGATAGCTGTCATAGGCGAAACGCCGGTCACCCGACAAAACCGCAAGACCCTCGGCCGTCTCGTCATTGAGACCAAGATTGAGAACCGTATCCATCATCCCCGGCATCGAAGCGCGCGAGCCCGAGCGCACCGACACAAGAAGCGGATTGTTTGTGTCGCCGAACGTCTTGCCGGTCTTGGTCTCCAGCATCGCCAATGCCGCTTCCACCTGGGCGTCCAGACCGGCCGGGTACTTCTTTCTGAGGTCGTAGAAAACCGTGCAGACTTCCGTCGTGATCGTGAAGCCGGGCGGCACGGGAAGACCCAGCCTGGCCATCTCGGCGAGGTTCGCGCCCTTGCCTCCCAGCAGGTTCTTCATCGACGCGTCGCCATCGGACGCGCCGCCGCCAAAATCATAGACCCATTTCGTCGTCATCTATCAAACCCTAGAGCAACCTGCGCCCGTTTGGACGCAGACAAGTTGCTCTATACCTCTGAGATAGAGCATCTTTCTTCGGTCAAACTGAATCAGTTTGATCGAAGGATGCTCTAGCCTTCAATCCTCGAAAAGTCCGCCACCCGCCCAAGCGCGTCGCGAATCTGCGAGAGCAGTCTCAACCGGTTGGTGCGAACGTCCGGTTCATCGGCGTTCACCGTCACCTTGTCGAAGAAAGCGTCCACCGGACCGCGCAGGTTCGACAGCGCCCGCATCGCGCCTGCAAAATTTTCCGCCTCGATCGCGGAGGAGGCCTCCGGCGCGACTTTCGCCAGCGCGGCGTGAAGCGCGCGTTCCTCGTCCAGATCGAACAGCGCCGGATTGGCCGCCTGGGAATAGCTCGCCCCGTCCTTCTTTTCCTCGGCTTTCAGAATGTTGGCGGCGCGCTTGTATCCCGCCAGCAGGTTCTTGCCGTCCCCGGTATCGAGAAACATCCCCAGCGCCTCGACCCGCTTCACGATCAGCACGAGATCATCCTCGACGCTTCCATCAGACCTGGGCGCGAACACCGCATCGATCAGATCGTGCCGTGCGCCTTGCTCGCGCAGATGGACCTTGAGGCGATCAGCGAGGAAGGCGAGGAGGCTGTCGATGCACGATAACATCGAAGGTATTCGATACATCGGTGTGGAGACACTACCTCCCCATCCAGAAATCCGGGCGTCCAGCTCGAACTTCCGGTGACGGAATTCCTCGGATGCAAGTTGCTCGAATCTGTATGGACCCAGTCGCTGACTATCCAACAACAAGCCACGCTCGCAGATCGGACGCATGATCGATTCATACGCTCGCACAATCTGATCCCTGAGTCCGAGCCTGACGCTTTCCCCCTCCGTCTCGCCGCGAAGGCGCGGCGATCCACCTCCCCCGCCTGCTGCGGTGGAGGCAACGCCCGGGGCCTTGCCTCCACCAGTCGAAGACTCGGGGAGGTGTCGAGGAGCCCAAGACTCCGAGACGGAGGGGGCTGATCCAAGAACAATCCGGATCACTCCCAGGGCCGCGCGCCTCAGCGCATATGGGTCCCGGCTCCCCGTCGGCTTCTCGTCAATTGCCCAGAACGCGACCAACGTGTCGATCTTGTCGGCCAGCGCCACCGCGACGCTGACCGGATCGCTCGGAACCACATCCCCCGGTCCCTTCGGTTTGTAGTGATCGCGCACCGCATCCGCGACCGCCTGCGGCTCACCCTGCAGCAGCGCATAATACCGGCCCATCACGCCTTCGAGTTCGGCGAACTCCCCCACCATATCCGAAACCAGATCACTCTTCGCAAGCTTGGCCGCGCGTTCCGCCTGGTCCGGATCGGCGCCCGCCAGCGGGGCGAGATGCCGAGCCAGCGCCATCACCCGTTCCGCCTTGTCCTTCACCGACCCGAGCTTCTCGTGAAACACGATGTCGCCCAGTTTGTCGAAGCGCGATTCCAGCGAGACCTTCCGGTCATTGTCCCAGAAAAACCGCGCATCATTGAGCCGCGCCGACAGCACCCGGGAGTTCCCCGCCGCGATCATCTCACCGCCATCGCTCGCCGCGAGGTTTGCGACCACGATGAATTTTGGCGCGAGGCCCCCGGGCTCTTTTCCTTTTTGGGGATCACGCACCGCGAAATACTTCTGGTGCGTGCGCATCGACAGCTTGATCACTTCGGGCGGCAGATCGAGAAACGCCTTGTCCATGTCCCCGATCAGCACCACGGGGTGTTCGGCAAGTCCTGCAACCTCGTCCAGCAAGCCGGGATCGTCCACCCATTCGAGATTCTGCGCAGCGCAAAGCGTTCGTGCGTCCGTCTGGATGATTTCCTTGCGCTCCTCGCGGTCGAGGATGACGCGCCCCTTGTTGCGGACCACGTCCTCATAGTCGTCGAAGCGGCGCACCTGAAACGGCCCGCGCCCCATGATGCGATGGCCTTCGGTCAGATTGCCGGATCTGATCCCGTCGATCTCGAAGGGAACCACTTCGCCATCGAAGGTGCAGAGAACGCGGCTGATCGGACGAACCCAGCGCAGCTCACCCGTGCTGTTGGTGGAATTGGGGCCCCAGCGCATCGATTTGGGCCAGTGGAATTCGCGAACGATCGCCGGGACCATCTCCGCGATCAGGCTGGCCGTCTCCCGGCCAGGCTTGCGGACATGGGCGAGGTAGATGCGGCCCTTTTTTGGCACGTCGTGCAGATGCGCCTGATCGATCGAGGCGAGACCGGCCTTCCGCAGGAATCCCTGGATCGCCGCGTCCGGCGCGCCTTCCTTCGGGCCTTGCACATCCTCCACGACATCGGCGGACTTGACCGGCAGGCCGTCCACCACCGCCACCAGACGGCGGGGTCCCGAAAATCCCTTGATCGCCTCGGGGATCAATCCCGCGGCCGTCAGCCGGTCCATCAAGGCGCGCTCGAGGTCCGCTTGCGCCTTGGCCTGCATGCGCGCGGGGATTTCCTCCGACAGGATTTCGAGCAGGAGCTGGGGCATGCCTGTGGTTTGGGCTTTCATATTCCGTTGGGTGCGGGAGTGCAGCGGAACGCGCCCAATATCAAGGGCCGGCGGCGGGCTTCAGGTCTTGCCAAACGACGGCTCGCGCCCTCACCTCCAGCCAGGGTCGATTTGCGGAGCGACATTGATGCGGCTGATAATTCTGGCGACACTTGCCGGAGCCTGCCTGTCTGCGCCGGCCGGCGCCCAGACGCCGGGCAATTGGTGGTACCTCAAAGGTGCGGACTACGTCTTGGGCTGGGGCGACAACGAAATCGACTATTCGACCCGGAAGATCAAAGGCCGCCGCTTCGTTCTGCTCAACGCGGACAAGACCACGCCGTCGGGCGCCTATCGCTGGATGTCACACGAGTATTTTCTCGACTGCCCCGCCAACACCTTCGCCTTGGCGTCGGGACAGCTCGCCGGCCTGGACAGGCAGGTATTCGCCGAGACAGCTCCGGTTCCGCTGACGCCATTTACCCCCGATACGGGGGAATGGTTGCTGAAGGTCGCAATGTGCGACGCCCGGGAAATCCAGGGCGAGCAAAGAGCCTCCAGCATGGCCGAAGCCATGGACAAGGCGGAGGCCATCGTGAAAAACCGGGGCGTGCAATGAGGAAGTTGAGGATGCGTGTGGCCGCGACGGTCATGAGCTTGGCGCTGCTGGCCGGATCGGCGATGGCGCAAACGCCCCCGGCGGCCTCTGCGGCGGCGCCGAAAACCGAGGACACATGGATTTATCTGCGCTTCGCGGACGGGGCCATGGCCTGGAACCTTCATGCCGGCCGCTGGAACCAGGCTGGCGACACGATCGAAGGCCAGCGGCTGGTCTTTTACAGCAAGCCGCAGATGGTGGATGGCAAGGCGATCACCTGGAAGCAGGATTTCTGGAAGATCGTCTGTCCGGCCAACACGATCCAGATCAAGAGCGGCGAGGAGCTCGGCGCCAGTCTGCAAACCCTTTTCACGTTTTCCAGCCCGGCGCCCTATGCGATCATGGAGAACACGTCCGACTATTTTCTCAAGCTGATCTACTGCGACAACCGGATGATCGAAGGCACAACTGACGTGAAAGGCGTTCTGGGCGTCATGGAAGCCATGTCCCGGCCAAAGGCGCCCGAATGACCCTGGCTTTCGACGTCTACTATTCCTTTCGGAGCCCCTACTCCTACCTGGCCATGCCGGCGATCGAGGCGCTGCTTGAGAGCTACGACGCTGCCGCCAACATGAAGATCGTTCGCCCTATCGCGGTACGCATTCCGGGCTTTTTCAAGCAAGTCAATCCGCTGTGGCTGCCCTATCTAGCCAAGGACACCAAGCGAATTGCAGAGATGGGCGCCATCCCCTACCGGTGGCCGCGCCCGGACCCGATCGTGCAGGACCGGGAGACCCGGGACGTCGCCTCCGACCAGCCCTACATTTACAGGGTCAGCCGTCTGGGCGTGGCGGCGGCTGAAGTCGGCAAGGGATTCGCATTCGTGCGCCGGGCCGGCCACATGATGTGGTCAGGCGAAACCGACGACTGGCATCTTAGGGACAATCTTTCGCGCTGCGCGGACGCTGCCGGCCTCGATGGAGAGGCGCTGGAGAATACAGCCGCGACAGAAGCCGATCGCCTCGACGCACAACTCGCCGCCAACGAGGCGGCGCAGCAGGGCGCCGGTCATTGGGGCGTGCCTCTCTTCGTCTTCGAAGGCGAGCCGTTCTTCGGGCAGGACCGCATTGATCATCTGCTATGGCGGATGAAGCAGCGCGGTCTGCAGGAGAGGTAGAGGCCTGCCGTTCCATTTGACCTGGACCTCCCACCGAAGGCAGGAGGTCCGGAAAAAGTCCGCCAGACTGGAAACGGATCAGTTCGCCGCCGGCGCCGGTGTTCTCGGGCCAGCGGGAGCATGCTGCGGAAGCGCGGGCAGATTGCCGACCATGCCGTCCGGAAGAGCCTTGGCGCGCATGCGCTGGAAGGCGGGGCGGGCTTCGATCTTCGTCCGCCAGGCGGCGATGTTCGGGAACTGGTTCTTGTCGACGATGTTGAGCGCCGTCGCGAAGTTCAACGGAAAGAACATCATGATGTCGGCCGCCGTGAACTCGGCGCCGCCAAACCACGGATGCCTGCCGAGATAGTCTTCAGCGTACTGGACGACCGCCTCGGAATCGACCAGCGGCGAGCGCGCGGTCGGCGGCCTGATCTGCCAGACCCGGTAGTCGGCGATCACCCGCGAAGCGAGCGAGCCTTCCGCGTAGTGCATCCATTTCAGGTGCTCGGGATAGTCTGCCGAGGCGAGCTGCGGCGTCAGGCGGCCAGGCGCGTAACGATCGAGAATCGTCTCGATGATGGCGCCGGATTCCACCACCACCTGATCGCCAATCTTCACCGTCGGCGCTACCGGCATGCCCGGATTGATGGCCCGGATGGAGGCCATCGAGCCCGCGAGATCGCCGCGCTTGAACTCGAGCTTGTAGGGCAGACCCAACTCCTCCATCAGCCACACGATGCGTTCGGACCGGCGGCCCTCGAGATGGAAAATCGTGATCTCGGGCAACGGCATGGCGGCGGACGCCGATCGGGCTGGCGCCAGCGTTTCCGTCTCGCTGATCGAGACGCAGGCGGATGCCAGCAGGATTGTGCTGGCGGCGAGTAAAAGTCTCATGTGTTTGTCCTCCCAGTCGGGACCCCTGCATTGGGGGCCCTTGTAAACGTTCCAAGTTATTTCGGTTCGATGATCAGGTAGACCCCTGTCGACGAGCCGATATTGAGCGCTTCATGCCATTCGATGCCGTCGCTCCACCATGTCGATCCCGGCTGCAGGACACGTTCCAGAGGACCGTCCTTGTCGGTGGTTCGCATGGTCGCGCCCTGCACGATGTAGCCGAAATGCGGAGGATGGAAATGCTTCTCGTGCCCTATGCCGGGCGGAAAGGTGCAACGCGCCGCCCGCACACTGTCGTTCTCGAACAGCGGCTCGCAAACCTTTTCGCCCTTCCAGCCGGCCTCGAACGCGGTCGGCAATTTGTTCGCAGCCTGGACTTTCCCTTCAGCGGCCACCGCCGTCGCGACGGCGCCGCCCGCGCCCGCGTGAGTGCAGGCGGCGGCGAACAGCGCCGCAATCAAGACTACGCAGGCGGACAGTTCCCAACGCATGACGTCTCCCACGACCTTCAGCATGGACCGCTAGCATGACGTCACAAGAGGAGCCAGCAGCTGTGACTGGTCATGGCCTTGCGCAACACCGTACCCTTTACTCCGCCCGCTGGGACGGCGGTGGATCAGGTGCACGGGGAAACGCAATTTCGAGCGGTTCGAACTCGGCGAACATACTGGCCGTTTCCGCCACCGCGCTGAGCGGAACAAAATCGCAGCACGCGGCGAAGCGGTCCCACATGGCGAGCACGCGCGGATTGCCGTGTGCTTCCTGCATGGCGGCGACCGACGCCCATTCGAACACCTCCACAATCGTTCCGTCCGACGCACGCATGATGAAGGGTTCGCGATCCGTGGCGAGGCCTTCTGAACGCAGCAGGGGGTGATGATCCCGGACTTCCGCCAGCAGAACGTTTTCTCTCTCCGTCTTCGGTCGATAGGCGACAATGACCATGCGCGGGATCGAAGTAGGGGATCTGGCCATTTGCGGGTATCCGGCAAGTGTGTTCGCCTCGAAGAATGCCGCATAGTTGCGGGATTGTCATCGCCCGGGCGGCCCGGCGGCGCTGGTTTCACTCAGGTTCGCGATCTCAGACGGGGTTCTCTCCCAACATCGACCGCATCGCATCGGCCTGGTCGGCCGGCAGGCGAGGCAGCATGACGCGGGTGGTGTAGTGGCCCAGCAGACGTTCTCCGGAAAAGAACGCCCAGTCGGCGATCATGTCGTCCGTGAATGAGACGACATCGCCTTTTTCGAGATCGCCAGGGGATGCCGGAGTGCTGGCGAGCTGCCCGGTCACCGCCTCTCCCTCGCGCGTCACCTGATCGACCCAGACGAGTTCTTCCGCCCCGCTCTCGTCCGTCAGCGCGACCTTCAGGAGAAAATCGAATTCCGTTTCGGCTGGCGCCGCCTGATGCTCCCAGAAATACGGGAGCTGTGCGCGCGCTTCCCGGGTCGCGGCGGTCATCGCGCGTTGAAACGCCGCCTCACGCCAAGCCTCGCTGTCCTGCGCGGGACCGCAGGAGGCGACAAGTAGAGCGAGCATCGGGAGGACCAACCGCTGCATCTGATGGATCACCTCAGCCAGTTCTCTGGATCGAGCCCCGCAACGCCAACGGCTATCGAACGTTCTTGGACCAGGACCCAGTCTCCGCCACCGCCGCCTTTCGCTGCTCAGGCAAAAGAAGTCTGCGATTTCTCCCACGCTTCCGCGCTTCCCTTTGCAAGGTCCCTCACCCGTCCGATGAAGCTCTGCCGCTCGGTCGGCGAGATCACGCCACGGGCGTCAAGAAGATTGAAGATGTGCGACGCCCTGAGCGCCTGCTCATAGGCCGGCAGCGGCAAAGGCGACTCCAGCGCCAGCAGCCTCTCGCACACCGCCTCGCAGTCCGAAAACCAGCGCTGCAGGATCTCCGTGTCGGCATGTTCGAAATTGTAAGCGGACTGCTGCTTCTCGTTCTCTAGAAAGACGTCGCCATAGCTCAGCGGATGCGCGCTCTGCGGATCATTGAACGGCAGATCATAAACCCGATCGACGCCGAACACATACATCGCCAGACGCTCCAGCCCGTAAGTTATCTCGCCCGACACCGGCCGCGCGTCGAGGCCGCCGATCTGCTGGAAATAGGTGAACTGCGAGACTTCCATGCCGTCGCACCAGACCTCCCAGCCCAGCCCCCAGGCGCCGACTGTGGGATTTTCCCAGTCGTCCTCGACAAAGCGGATGTCGTGGATCCTGGGGTCGATCCCGATACGGGAGAGGCTGTCGAGATAGAGGTCCTGAATGTCCGACGGATTGGGCTTCAGGATGACTTGGTATTGGTAGTAGTGCTGCAGGCGGTTGGGGTTGTCGCCATAGCGGCCGTCCTTCGGTCGGCGCGACGGCTGCGGGTAAGCCGCGTACCACGGCTTTGGGCCAAGCGCGCGCAAGGTCGTCGCCGGGTGGAGGGTGCCTGCGCCAACCTCCATGTCGTGTGGCTGCAGGATCGCGCACCCGCTCGAAGCCCAATAGCTGGAGAGTGTGAGGATGATTTCCTGAAAGGAACGCGGCGTCGGGACATCAAGCTTGTCGGACGTCGTGCTGGCGAAAGCGGCGGCCATCGGCGAATCCTGCTGGAACAATCGCCGCCTCAATACGGTCGGGCGCGCGAAAACGCCAGCTTGGCTACTCCCGGTTGACGGAATCGTCCGACCGCGGCCCGCGCCAGCGGCGGTGATCTGCGAGGCGGCGAATAATGGCCTCCTCTTCCGCTTTCTGCTGCTCTTCGCGCCGCGCCCTGGCGCGCGCGCGCATCGCCGGCGTCAGCAGAACCAGGATGACCAGAACCAGAAGAAAGAAAAAAATGACGCCGCCCATGGGCTATCTCCACTCCAGCGCGCTTCCGGCGAGGGCGTCGGCGGCCCGTTGGGTAAGCTGACCGCCCCACGCCTCATGAAGCGTCAATCCTTCATATAGTGTCGCCGGCCCCCGGCGCAGCCCCTTGCGCGCAGCCACAAGGACCCGGCTGGCGGGACGGCCCGGCGCTGGACGGACCGGCAGGACCTCGATCTCCCCGGCCCGCGGCGCCAGCAATTCCAGAAGGTCGGCCAGGGCGGCGGCCCGATGAATCAACGTGATCCGGCCGCCAGCCCTGGTCACGTGAAGGAGGAACAGGATCCAGGCCTTCAAGGGCGTATCCGCAACGTACGCACTCGCCCGGCCCGGCCCCGGCGGACGGATCGACCCAGGCTCGAAATAGGGGGGATTGGCGAACGCCTGGTCGAAAGCGTTTTCAAGCGCCGCAGCGCGCACACCGATATCGGCGACATCCGCTTTGACCCGGTCGCCCATCGCATTAAGACCGACGCCATCGTTTGCCAGCGCCGCCATTGATGGATCGCGCTCGAAGCCCTGAAAACGAACGCCGCCCAGCCGCCGGGCCGCGCAAAGCAGCGCCGCCCCGGAGCCCGTTCCCGCTTCAGCCAGGGTTTCGCCGTCCACGGCGCGCAGGGAGGCCGCAAGGAGCACGGCGTCGAGACCGGCGCGATAGCCTGTCTCGGGCTGAACCACCGTGACGGCGCCGCCGAGAAACGCATCGTGCGTGACCCCATCGATCGTCCTGCCGTTCATGACTCGGAAAAATCCGCGCCGTCATTATCCTGCTCCTGGAGGCCATCGGACGCGTCCAGAAGCAGCAGCGTTTCGCGGGCCTGCGCCTCGTATTCATTCGGCACCAGCACACGCCTCTCGAATGCGACGATGCCGCCTTCTGCCGCAGACATGAAGCGGTCAGCCACGAAAGGATGGCACCCTGCGTCCTTTAGGAGGATGACGGCATAGTCGAGACGGACCGGGTCGTTGGTGCGCAAAACTTCAATCATGCCAGCGACATCTTGACGCGAGACGCTTCCGCGCCGGGCTTTCTATTTCTTGACCAGCTTCTCACGCGATGAATATCGTATGCGAGGGCGCCACGTGAAGCGGTATCGCACGCCCGCGCAGTCAGGGGAATGAGTTGGCCGTTCAAGCCGAAGTCCAGCCGGCGACGGCCTCTGAAGCAACGCCCATCGATCGCCTTGCGGCGCTCCTGCAGCCCGAATTGAGGCAAGTCGAGGAGTTGCTGGCGACTCGGGCGGCCAGCCCCGTCGCAACAATCCCGGATCTTTCAGGATACCTCATCGCCGCAGGGGGCAAGCGCATCCGGCCGATTCTCACGCTGGCGTCAGCCCGCGCGGTCGGCGGCAAGGGCGGAGCGTCCGCGTGCTATCTGGCCGCCGCCGTGGAGTTCATCCATACCGCCACGCTGCTGCACGACGACGTCATCGACGACAGCGACCTGCGGCGCGGCAAGGCCGCCGCCAAGAATATCTGGGGCGCATCGGCAAGTATCCTCGTCGGAGACTTTCTGTTCGCGCGGGCCTTCACCCTGATGGTCGAGACGCGCGACATGCGGGTGCTGGACATTCTGTCGAGGGCGTCCTGCATCATCGCCGAGGGGGAGGTGCGCCAACTCGCCTCGCTGGGGCGCCCGGACCTGCCCGTCGCCGACTATATGGCGATCGTGGAAGCGAAGACCGCAGCGCTCTTCGAAGCGGCGGCGCGCGCAGGCGCGCTGACGGGCTGCAATGATGACAGCCTCGCGGACTCGATGGGCGAGTATGGCCGCAGGCTCGGCCGCGCTTTCCAGATCATCGATGACCTGCTCGACTATGGCGGGCTGACCTCCGTGATCGGCAAATCGGTGGGCGACGATTTTCGGGAAGGCAAGCTCACCCTGCCCGTGATACTGGCGCGCGATTTCGGGGACCGGGCGGACCGCATTTTCTGGGATCGCGTGATGGGCGCCCGGGACCAGGGCGAAAGCGACCTGTCCCACGCCATTCACCTGATCCGTTCGTCCGGCGCCGCCGAGCGCACGCTGGAGACCGCGCGAATGGAAGCGGCTGCGGCCCAGGCTGCGCTTGCTCAGGCCGCGCGCGGAAGCTTCTCGGACGAGCTCGCGGGTCTGGCGGATTACTGCGTCAACCGGGCGTACTGAACGGCTGGTCTTGAGCAACGGTCAGCATCATGGCAGCCCCGCCCCGACCAGTCCCGCTTTCACGCCCGACCTCCGTACGCGCACGTGCACCCAGGCGCTGGCCGCCAGCAGCGCCAGGAACACCAGCAGCGGCACATAACCCCCGGCTATAGTCGCAACGACGCCCATCGCGGCGGCGTTCAGCGTCCACACGGCATGGATTGCAGCGATCTGCCAGTGCTTGAGGCCCGCCTTCATGGCGATCTGATAGGCATGGTCGCGATGAGCCGAAAAGAGCCGTTTGCCGTGTCTGGCGCGCCAGGCGATCGTCAGCAGCACGTCGCTCAGGAAAGGCATCAGGAGGATTGGCGGAACGAACAGCCAGTCCGGCCTCAGCCGGACGATCAGGAGGGACAACCCCGCCAGCATCGCGCCGACAAAGAGGGCGCCGGCGTCTCCGGCAAAAAGTCGGCCCGAGAGATTCCAGACCAGAAATCCGCCGAGCCCCCCTGCGAGCGCCGCCGCCAGCACAGCTGCGTCCGGCGCTTCCGCGACAACGCCGCACACGAGAAGCCCGAGCGCCGAAATCGCCCCCATGCTCATGGCGAGCCCATTGGCGCCATCCATGAAATTGACGGCGTTCATGACCACAACCAGCCACAGGATCGATCCCGCCGCCGAGAGGGCGACAGGCAGCTCCCAGGCAACGCCCGGCCAGGGCTCGATGATGTCCGCGCGAACGCCCCAGGCTGCCATCGCCAGACAGATCGCCAGCATGGCGACCAGCTTTATCCGCGCCCGCAGCTCGAAGCGATCGTCGGCCAGCCCAAGCACGAGGGCGGCGAGGCTTCCCCAAGCTGCGGCGGTCACACCCGGAGATGCAGTGACGCCCGCAAACAACGAAATGACCAGCGCCGAACCGATTGTCGCGGAGGCAAACCCCAATCCCCCGGACGTCGGCACGGGCGCCTTCTGAATCTTGCGCGCCTCGGTGGGCGCATCGACCAGGCCGAACGCGATCACCACCCGGCACAAGCCGGCTCCGGCGACAAGCGCCAGCGCGAAAGCAGCCAGAAGCCAGACGGGTTCGATCATGTCAGGGTGCTATCGCATTTCCTGTACGGAGTGGAGGGCGGGAGCGCTGGACGATCGGCTGCAACCCGGCGCATAACGGTGGCCTTCACACCTCAGCGGCTGGAAAACACCGTCATGACCGTGCAATTTATCAGTCCCGAAACGCTGTCGAAGCCCACGGGCTACAGTCATGTCGCACTCGTCAACTCTGGCCGTCAGGTGCATCTGTCTGGGCAGGTCCCGCTGGACGCAGAGGGTCGCCTGGTTGGCAAGGACGATTTCGCCGCACAGGTCGAGCAGGTTTACGGCAATCTCGTCTCAGGGCTGAAGGCGGCTGGAGCCGACCTTTCCAAAGTCTTCAAAGTGACCACCTATGTGGTGAATCTTGATCCGGAAAGGGCGGCGGCCGTGCGCGCTGCTCGCGGCCGGCATTTCGGCGTGGGTCCCTTCCCGGCCAGCACGATGGTCGGCATTCCGGCGCTCGTTCATCCGGATTTCCTGATCGAGATCGAGGTCATCGCGGCGCTGGACTGACCCGGGCCGGCGCGGGGCGGGTCGGCCATGGTCGAGGAAAGTCCATCCGGCGCAAGTCCGCTGCGGCGACTGTCCAGCACGTATGTCGCGGTCATCGCCGTGGGCATGGTCGTCGGCGCCGGAATCTTCAAGAGCCCGGCCCTCGTCGCCGACAATGCTGAAAACTCGATCTGGTTCTTCGCCGTCTGGATCATCGGAGGGATAGTCTCCCTCCTCGGGGCGCTCTGTTATGCCGAACTGTCGACGGCCTTTCCCGATCCCGGGGGGGACTATGCCTTCCTCAAGGCGGCCTATGGACGCCGCCTCGCCTTCCTGTTCGCCTGGGCGCGCTTCGCCGTCATCAACACCGGCTCGATCGCTTTGCTTGGTTTCGTGCTGGGCGACTATCTCAACGTCGTTTTATCCTTGGGATCCCGTGGACCCGCGATCTACGCGGTTGGCGCCATCCTGCTGTTGACGGCTTTCAACCTGCGCGGAGTTCATGGATCGTCCACCGCCAATTTCACCCTGACAGGTATCGAGGCGCTCGGACTTCTTCTGCTTGTCGGCGCTGCCGTCTGGCTGGTCTGGAGCGGCGTCCCGCCTGCGGACCCCGGCGCGGGGTTCGGGCCCGCGCCGCCGTCGATTGGACTTGCGTTGGTGTTTGTGCTGCTTGCCTATGGCGGCTGGAGCGAAATCTCAACGCTTTCGGCCGAAGTGCGCGACCGGAAGCGGGGCATGGTTCGAGCCCTCACCTTTGCAGTCGGCTTCATCGGCGCCCTTTATCTTGCGGCGAACTGGGCGCTCTGGCGAGGGTTGGGACTTGATGGTCTTGCTGCCAGCAACGCGCCGGCCGCCGATCTGATGGACCGGGCCTTCGGTCCAAGGGCGGCCGGCGTCCTCGCGCTCGGCGTCGCCTTCGCCACGATCACCTCGATCAACGCCACAATGGTGGTCGGGGCGCGCACGACCTATGCTGCGGCAAAGGACTGGCCCGCCATCGCCCGTCTCGCCCGCTGGGATGCAGGACGTGGCGCTCCGGTTCGCGCGATCCTGGCTCAGAGCGCCGTTGCATTGCTCCTGGTCGGACTGGGGGCGGCCACGCGTCAGGGCTTTGCGACCCTCGTGGATTTCACGGCGCCGGTGTTCTGGCTGTTCCTCAGTCTTTCGGGTTTGGCCCTTATTATACTGAGGTCAAAGCGCGGCGCGGTCGAGCGCCCTTTCAGGACGCCATTCTATCCCGTCACGCCATTGCTGTTCATCGCCTCGAGCCTCTTCGTCCTCTGGTCGAGCGTCGCCTATGTGCGGGTCGGTGCGCTGGCGGGGCTCGGCGTGCTCGCGGCCGGTCTGCTGATCCTGCCCTTTCTCTCCGGCCGGCAGCCAGCGTCCCCCTCAGCCAGCGAGACCTGAAGTCCAGGCAGATGCAGGTTGCCCTAGTCTTCCTCACCGACCGGCATGGGCGGCGCGCCGCGCAGGGTGGTGGCGCGAACCCAGTACTTGCGCTTGCGGGCGGCGATGCTTTCGGCGGCGGCTTCGGCGGCTTCGTTCGAATCAAAAATGCCGAAGCAAGTCGGCCCGCTGCCGGACATGCGGGCGAGGAGACATCCCTTCTCCTCGCGGATAACGACCAGCGCGCGCTGGATTTCGGCGCACAGCGCCACAGCGGCGGCCTGAAGATCGTTCCGGTATCCTTCCAGCAGCGATACAAAACTCCGCAAATCGATGGTCGCAGGCGAGGCGGCCTCGCGAAAAGGGCGATCGACGCCCATCTGATCGAACCGCTCGAACACGCGCCGCGTTTCGAGCGTGACGCCGGGATTGACCAGCACCGCAGGCAGATCCGGCGAGGCGACGTCGATCAGGCGTTCGCCTGTCCCGCGCATCAGAAGGGGCCGCCCGCGCACGCAGGCCGGCACATCCGAGCCCAGCTGGTTGCCGAGGTGCTCCAGCGCCGCTTCGCCGAAGTCTATGTTCCAGAGATCGTTGAGCACGTGAAGCGCCGCAGCGGCGTCCGCCGAGCCGCCGCCCACCCCTCCGGCGATCGGCAGCTCCTTGTGCAAGGTGAGGACGGCGCCAAGCCCGGTGTGGGCGCAAGCCTCACGCAGGGCATGAGCGGCGGCCAGGGTCAGGTTGTTCGGCGCGTGTCTAAGCCCTTTCGCGCCTGGCCCCTCGACCGTCAGACTTAGCTGCGGATGCGGCCGGGCCGATACCCGATCGGCCGCGCGTGTGTCGGCGAACACGACCAGGCTGTCGAGAGGATGGAGCCCGCCGGGGCCGGGGGGCCCGACATGAAGATAGAGGTTCACCTTGGCGGGCGCCCAGGCCGTCGTCAGGTTGGCGCCGCGGGTCGCGATCATGGAATCGCCTGCCCATCGGCCGTCATGGTCGCCCCCGTCGCTGAGAGGCCACTCGCCATCTTGGTTCGCAAACTCGCTTCAAGCGGGGCTTCAGGCTTGAGCGTCAGGCCATTGCGCCATGCATACCCCGCCTCGATCACCCGCCCGATCCGCCAGTAGGCATCGCCGAGGTGATCGGCGATCACCGGATCGGACGGCGTCAGCTCGGCGGCGCGCTCCAGAATTTGCACGGCTTCCTCGTATGCCCCCAGGCGGTAATGCGCCCAACCGAGACTATCGACGATGTATCCTGCGTCTGGCTCGTTCGCCATGGCTTGCTCGATGAGCCCCAATCCGTCCTCGATCTTTATTCCGCGCTCAACCCAAGCATAGCCCAGAAAATTGAGAAGCTCAGGGCGGTCAGGCGCGATTTCCAAGGCTGAAACCAGGTCGGCCTCGGCGTCCTGCCAGCGTCCGAGCTTCCGGAGAGCGCCCGCGCGCGCGAAAAGCGGGCGCCAGTCTCGCCGGCCGTCGGCCGCATCTTGCTCGACGACAGCCCCAAGCAGAGTGTTCGCGTCCACGTTTCGCTCCAGCTCCAGGTAAAGATCGGCGACCCTCAGGCGCACGAAACGATCGCGCGCCGCGCTTGCGATCCCATCCGCTACCTGAAGCGCCTCGGCGTCCCGGCCCAGACCCTGAAGCAGCCAGGCTTCCTCCGCTCTGGCGTGGTCGTGATAGGGCGATGGGCCGCGAATTTTCCGCAGTTCGGAAACGGCGTCGGCGTCGCGGCCCTGTTCCCGCAGGGCCTGCGCCAGCTGGAGACGCGCCAGTTCAAACGCCGGGTCGATATGGAGGGCGAGCGCGAGATGGAGCATCGCCAGTTCAGGGCCGCTCTCGGCTCGAGCGTCCCCGGAAAGAGCATGGATGGTACGCGCCATACCCTGCCGCGTCGAGAAACGGGCGCCGAACCCGACGCCGGCAGCCAGACCTGCCGCGACGTCTTCGATCTCCGGAGAGAGTCCGGCTTCCGCCTGCAGTCCTTTCAGGATGACGAAGGCTTTGGGACGATCCCCCAGAGCGGCGAGCAGCCGCAGATAGACGGCGGTCGCGTAAGGCAATCGGACTCCAGAGCTCCAGCCCTGTTCAAATGCCGCCAGCGCCTGCGCGTCGCGGCCTGCTGACAACAGGATCAGGCCGCGTACATAAGCCAGTTCGCCCGCGTGATTTCGCCTTCCCGGTTGCAAGTCCGGATCGACCGCTGGATCCAAGCTGTCCGGGGCGACCAGCCAGGCCCGCAGGGCGCGAACCAGGTCTTCGTTCATCATGCCCAGCCGGACACTCTCCAGACGGATCAAGGCGCGGCGGTTTCTCCCGGCGGCGAGGTCATCCACGATGAGGGCGAGCTGCGCAAACATGGCGCCGGCAAGCACGTCGCGGTCAGCAGCCGCCGCCAGCCGCGCGGCGGTAGCGACATCGCCAGAGGCCAGCGTGCTGAACGCAGCCTGTTCAAGCGTGGCAGGGTCGTCTGGCGCTCGTACATGAGCCTGCCGATAGAATCTCGCGGCGGCCTGACGGTCGCCCGTCATTCCGGCATACCGAGCGGCGAGAAAATCGCCGAAGACGCCTGCTTCAGCGGGCGGGCCGAACAGGTCTTCGATCCTCCAGCCGGGAGGCGACGCCGGCGACCCCGCGCAAGCGCTCAACCCACACGCCAGGATCGCGGCGCCCAGGCAACTTGCATGAGACTCCATGTGTGGAGTCTGCCCCAGCATGACGAGCGCGGCAACCACGACGACCCCGCGAGCCGCCAACCCAAAGCATCCTTCGATTAAACTGAGTCAGTTTGACTGAAGAAAGATGCTCAATCTCAAAAGCGTGGAGCAACTTGTCTGCGTCCAGAGGGACGCAGGTCGCTCTAACCTGCTGAAACCATCAGATGTCGCTCGACTGGCCGCGGTTCTGGTTGAGCGGCACTTCGGGAGTATCGCGGGTCTCGGGGGCCGGCTTGGCCAGCCCCTGAACGAGTTTCGACCGGATCGCAGGCTCATTGTGAAGCGGCGGCCGGGCGCCGAGGGCCGCCTGCCAATTCGTGCGCGCCGCCTCCTGATCCCCCAGGCGCCACTCGATGTCGCCCATATGGTCGTGGAGTTCCCAGTGACGGAAGGGCTTGTAGTTTTCGAGCGCCAGTCCGAGATAGCGGCGAGCCTCCCGGAAGTCGCCATAGCTGTAATAGGCCCAGCCAAGGCTATCGAGCAGGTTGGGTTCGTCGGGCGACAGGCGGCTGGCTTCCTTGAGCAGCTTGAAGCCTTCATCCAGCTCCTCCCTGCTCGCGTGATCATCGATCAGCGAATAGCCGAAATTGTTCATCAGGCCGACATTGCCCGGGGCGGCTGTCATCATTTCGCGCATGATGGCGAGGCCTTCAGGGCGCTGGGGTGACTTGACCAGCATCGACGCCAGGAATTGCTGGGTATTCTCATTGTCTTCGAGGGCGCGCGCATCCCGGCCGGCCTGAACGGCGCCGGCCACATCGCCGCCCTGGAAACGGGCTTGGCCCCTGGACATGAGCGCGAAGACCCGCTGACTGTCGGGGACGCCCGCCCTGATTGCCTGATCAATCAGCTGGATTGCACGGTCGGTCCGCCCGGCTGTCGTTAGGGCCGACGCGGCTGAAAGTTTTGCGTCCGGCGAGCTGTCGGCAACGAGCGCGCGATCGATGAGCGCGGACATGGCTTCGGGGGAGCCGAGCTCCAGGGCGGCGAGCCCGGCGGCGGAGGCGAGGTTCGCCATCTGGGCGAGCGGCGGCGAGCCGATCTGGGCAAGACGGAGCGCGGCTTCGAAATGGCCGTGCTGATACAACGCGCCGACCTCGGCGAGGCGGATTTCCCCATTGTCCGGGTCAAGCAGCAAGGCGCTCTGGCGCAATGAGGCGAGGAGATGATTGAAAGGCGCCTTTGCACCGCGACCCACCATCATTCCCATGATTGCCTGGCGTTCCTCGACCAGATCGGCCTCGTCCGCGATCGCCAGCGCCAGCGCCTGTTTCAGCGTGCGCACAGGCCGGCGGTCTTCTCTTCCTTCGGCCTTCTCCAGACGGCCTTGCACATAGGCGTCGTCGGGGCTTGCCGCGAGCAGCTTCCTGAACAGCTCGATCGCCTCCGGGTCGCGGTTGACGCTGCGCAGAAGTTCGGCCTGCCGCAACGCCAGAGCCCGTTGTCCGTTGAACGCCACGGCTCGCGCGAGAAATCCCGGCGTCGCTGCGTCCTCGGGATCCGGCGGATCGAAATCGTCGGGCGCCTCATCGTAGATCACGAGCGCGCCCACGGCGTCACCCAGGCCCTCCGCCAGCAGGGCGCGGTGGCCAAGAAGCGTCGCGCCCGGAAGGATCCGCCGAAGCTGGGCCATCTCGCTCTGCGCCGTTTCGCTGCGGCCGGCAGACGCCAGCACCCAGGGGCGCAAGTGTTCGGCGCTGAGAATTTCAGGCGAGGGATGCATGGCCATGGCATCGAGAACATCCTGCGCCGCCGGCGGGTTGTCCGCCGCGAGAGCATCGACGATCGCATAGCCCCAGGCGCCGTGGTTCCGGTCGGCAGCGAGGTCGGAACGGATCAGCGCCATGAAGGCGGCCATGTCGCCATTCTCGAGCATTTCCGAAGGGCCGGGATAGGCCTCGGCGGGCGCCGCAAGCGGCCGGGTCGCCTGCGCGGCGTCCGAGACGGACACAAGCAGGCGCGCAGGCGAGACAGGCTCTTCGCCATTCGCCGCCAGCGCCTGGGTCAGCAACCGATCGCGCGGAACCGCCGTGCAGGAATTCACCGGTTGAACGGCGCCTGGCGCCCCTCCGATGGACGGGCGGAGTACATAGATGGTGCGGCATCCATTTGGAGCGCCTGGAAGTCCGATGCCGGTCGCGCAAGCCGTCAGCAGGACAGACGCCGCGACGCCGCCCAAGAGGATTTGCAGCTTCTGCATCATCGTGGAATCCTTGAACCCTGAATTTGGACCTGATTTGGGGCGGAGCGCCGCCGCCGCTCCCTGCGCGCTCCGCGCGCCTCGCCTCGTCCTGACAGTTTACATGTTTGGATAGTTGGGGCCACCGCCGCCCTCAGGCGTGGTCCAGGTGATGTTCTGGTTGGGATCCTTGATGTCGCACGTTTTGCAATGGACGCAGTTCTGCGAATTGATCTGGAAACGCATTTCGCCTGCCGGTCCCTCGATCCATTCATAGACGCCGGCCGGGCAATAGCGGTTGGACGGGCCGCCATATACGCCCAGTTCGCTTGTCTTCTGCAGTTCAAGATCTTTGACCTTTAGGTGGATGGGCTGGTGTTCGCCGTGATTGGTGAAGGAGAATGCGACGCTGGTAAGGCGGTCGAAGGACAGAACTCCGTCTGGTTTCGGATAGACAATCTTCTTGAATCTGGCTGCGGGCTCGAGGGAGCCAGCGTCGGTCTTGTCGTGCTTCATCGTACCGAAAAACGAGAAGCCTCCAAACAACGTTGTGCACCAGAGGTCGAATCCCGTGAGCGCAACGCCGACGGCCGTTCCCCATTTCGACCAGAGCGGCTTGGCGTTCCGGACGGCCTTCAGTTCCTTCGCGACCCAACTCCGGGCGAAGGCCTCGGGATAGGCTACAAGCTCGTCCCCCTGGCGTCCGTTGGTGACCGCGTCGAACGCCGCCTCAGCCGCCAGCATGCCGGTTTTCATGGCGTTGTGACTGCCCTTGATGCGCGGCAGGTTCACAAACCCCGCCGAACAGCCGATCAGCGCGCCGCCCGGGAAAACAAGCTTCGGGATCGATTGCCAGCCGCCCTCCGTAATGGCGCGGGATCCATAGGAGACTCGCGTGCCGCCCTTCAGGAACTTCGACACTTCCGGATGATGCTTGACCCTCTGGAACTCCTCGAAGGGGGCGATCCAGGGATTCTTGTAGTTGAGGTGCACCACGAGGCCGATGGCGACATAGTTGTCCCCGAAATGGTAGAGGAATGTGCCGCCGCCGGTGCTGTTGCCCAGCGGCCAGCCGAATGTGTGCTGGACGTAGCCGGGCTTGAAATTCTCGGGCTTGATCTGCCACAGCTCCTTTATCCCGATCCCGTATTTTTGCGGCGACCTGCCCTCGCCCAGCTTGAAGTCACGAATGAGAATCTTGGCCAGCGAGCCGCGAACGCCTTCCGCGATCAGAACATACTTGCCGTTGAGCTCCATGCCGGGCTGGAAATCGGGGCCCGGCCTGCCCTCCTTGTCGAGACCCATGACGCCGGCGACGACGCCCCTGACGGACCCGTCCTCCCGATAGGTCAGCGCCGAACATGAAAAGCCCGGATAGATCTCGACGCCGAGAGCTTCTGCCTGAACCGCCAGCCACCGACACACATTGCCGAGCGACGCGATGTACATGCCGTGATTTTTAAGCATCGGCGGCATCGGGAAGGAGGGAATCCCGATCGAGCCGTCCTGGCCGAGCACGATGAAGCGGTCCTCGCTGACGGGCGTCTCCAGAGGACATCCGCGCTCCTTCCAGTCGGGAAACAGCTCGTTCATGGCGCGCGGATCGATCACGGCGCCGGACAGGATATGGCCGCCGACCTCGGAGCCCTTCTCCAGAACCACCACCGACACCTCCTTGCCTGTCGCACCGGCAAGCTGCTTGATGCGAATGGCAGCCGAGAGTCCCGCCGGCCCGCCGCCAACGATGACCACGTCGAAATCCATTGACTCCCGTTCGGTCTCAACCCCTGTCGTTTCAGCCGCCATGACTTCAGTCTCCTTGAGTCGGATCGCTTCAGGTGGAACCGCTGCTCGTTTCCACCTGAAGCGCGAAATCCGTCTCTTATCCAAAGTGTAGATCACGATTCACGCGAGTGTGGCGGTTTCGCCAGACGCAATCGTGCTCTACCCCACAGCTTGCGCCCTCAACAAGGCCGGGACCATTGACTGTCATGACGCACCCCCCGGACCTCGTGCGGAAGTCGCTGCGGGACTTCTGGTCCGACCTGGGCGTCGCGGACATGGACGATGCGACGGCGCCTGTCGCCTCCGTTCCCCCCCGCGAGAATCTACGTCCGGCGATTCGGAACGCGGTTCAGCCGCCGTCAGCTGCGATCGCCCGCGCCAAACCCCGCAGGCTGCAGACTAACCCTACACTGGACGCGAGCAGGCTCGCCGCAGGCGCAAGGACACTGGACGAGCTGAAACTGGTCATTGAGCGCTTTGACGGCTGCCCGCTCAAGCAGGCGTCGCGAACCACCGTCGTGGCCGACGGCGTTGCGGACGCTCCAGTGATGATCATCGGAGAGGCTCCAGGTGAAGGGGAAGACGAGATCGGCCGGCCCTTTCAAGGCTCCCCCGGTGCGTTGCTGGATCGCATGCTGGCGACCATCGGGCTTTCGCGAAACCGGAATGTCTATCTGACGAACCTGGTTTACTGGCGCCCTCCCGGCAAGCGCGGCCCGACTCCATCTGAACTGCAAGCCTGCGCGCCGTTCCTGACCCGCCAGATCGAGATCTTGCAGCCTCGCTTGCTGTTGACGGTTGGGCAGGTCGCCACCCGTATCCTGCTCGGAACCGAAGCGAGCCTCATGAATCTGCGCGGCCGGAGCGCGTCCGTCAGCCGCGAAGGTCTCGCACATGCGATCCCCTGCGTTCCGCTTCTCCACCCCGCTTATTTGCTGCAGCGTCCCGGCGACAAGGCCAAGGCCTGGGACGACATCCTGAGTGTCGCTTCCGTCTGCGATGAGCTGGGGATCGCGCGCGACGACGGCTTGTAGGTTCGACTGTCGAATCAGCTCAGCGCATTCCTCAACCGAGATGGGTGCTCGAACGGGAGCGGGCCGACGCTCCGCCCAGGTCTACCTCTAAAGCGCACTGCCGAGGCGCGTACCGTCACTGGCCAGCGGGCCGACGGGCTGGGCGGAGACAAACAGCGGTGTCTGCGGCCTCGGGTGCTCCACCCGGCCGAGGCCCGCCCAAGGCTTGAAGCCAAGGCGATTGAGAAGCGCCGGCCGCTCGCTCGCCAGAATTTCGGGCAACAATCCCAGCGCGTAGTTTTCCTGCTGCCGGATGAAGGGCCGGCAGTGAAAGCTCAGCAGACCGTGACGCGGCGCGCCCGACGTGTTGTCCCCTGTCCCATGCCATGTGCGCCCGTCGAAACAGAGGATGCTGCCCGCTTTCCCCTCCGCCGCGATCGTGTCCTCCATCGCCGGATACCGAACCGTCCCTTCCGGCGCATAGGCAGAGGAGCGAGGCGTCAGGCTCTGGTCGAGATGGCTCCCTGGCGCCAGCCGCGTCGCCCCATTGGCGGCCGTGAAGTCGTCGAGCATCCAGGCTATATTTGCTGCGAGCGGCATGGGCGTGTGGATGCCCGACCACCCCTGATCCTGATGAAGCACCATAGGCTCGCCGCCCGGAGCGGCAATGTTGCAGGTAAGACTGGAGAGCAGGTATTCGCGCCCCAGCATATGCCCGATCAGGTCGTCGATGACCGGGTGCAGCATCAGGTCGCGGAAAATCCGGCCCTTGTTGACCAGCATCCAGACGCGCTGGTTCGGCATACCCGGCCCGCCATCCCGAAAGCTGACCCCGCGCGCGCGCTCGCCTGCCGCCTGCTCGACCAGCCGCGTCTTGAGCGCCCGGATCTCCTCGGCCGCCAGCACGTTCTCCACGACGCAATATCCGAACGCATCGAGGTCGGCTCGCGCTGCGGCGAGATCGGTTCGCGGCCCTGGCAGCCCGGTGCGAGTCCCAGCATCGTGCGTTCGTTCAGCCAGCACAGCCGGACCCTCCTCCATCAGAAATCGGTCTAACCATACGTTCGTATGGAAACTTGAGTGACCCGTCAATCAATGGCGGTCGCTCGTCGGAGAGCCGCCTTTCAGGAATTGCCTGCGTGCAGCCGCAGGAGGAGAATTTGTTCTTGTTTTGTTCGGGCGTTATGTTAATTGGGCGACGATGGCTCTCGGGGAAACTGATGGCTTCGGACCCACGATGGAGATCCCGGTCCGCCAGCGCCGACTGGTCCGAGGCGCAAACCCGTGCGCGCGGGCGCGGCGCGCGCTCGAACGCTTCGGGACGGTTCGAAAAGCAACATGTCGAACCCGTCGATGACGGCTGGGACGGCGACCCAGAGGCGCCGCCTGCACTGCGCACTGAGGCGATCGTTGAACGGTCGAAAACGATCATCACCTACAATACATCGCCGGACATCTCGTTCGACCGCACCGTCAATCCCTACAAGGGATGCGAACATGGCTGCATCTACTGCTATGCGCGGCCCAACCATACCTATCGGGGACTTTCGGCTGGCCTCGACTTCGAGACGAAAATTTTTATCAAACCCGGCGCCGCTGACCTGCTGGAGCGGGAGCTGGCGAGGAAAACCTACAGGGTCGCGCCGATCATGCTGGGGGGCGATACGGACATCTATCAGCCCTACGAGCGCTCTCTGCAGATCACCCGCTCCATCCTCGGCGTTCTGAACCGGTATGATCACCCCGTGAACCTGATCACGAAATCTGCGCTCATCCTGCGCGACATCGACATTCTGGCGCCGATGGCCGCGCGGGGCCTTTGCGGCGTCGCGATCTCGCTCACCAGCCTCGATCGCGGACTTTCAAGAAGGATGGAGCCGCGCGCCGCGACCCCGGACCGGCGCCTCGAGGCGATGCGTCAGCTCGCCCTCGCCGGAGTGCCCGTCATCGCCATGACCGCGCCGCTCATTCCGGCCCTCAACGAGCCCGAACTCGAACGCCTCCTGGAAGCCGCGAGCCAGGCCGGCGCGACACGCGCGGGCTATGTCCTGCTGCGTCTTCCGCTCGAAATCGCGGGTCTCTTCACCGAATGGCTGGAGGCAAGCTATCCCGACCGCGCCCGGCGCGTGATGAATCTTCTGCGCTCCATGCATGGCGGCGAGGAATACCGGTCTGACTGGGGTGTGCGACAACGCGGCGAAGGCCCCTACGCACAACTGATCGCCGATCGCTTCCGCGCCGCCGCCAGGCGCTTTGGCCTCAATCGTGTGAGTTTCGCGCTTAGGACAGACCTGTTCCGGCGCCCCGCGCGGGGGCCGGCCGGATCGGCGCGTCAGCTCTCGTTGTTCGCAGCAGACGAGCCATGAGCGTCCGGACACATCCGAACGTCAAGGCCAGTCCTTCGGTTTGATCTGGTCGCGCCGATTATGCGCCGCCGCTGGGTTTCACCGCCGGTAACACTCCTTACCTCTCCCTTAACCTTTGAATAAACGCAACATTTACACGATTGGGCGAATCTCGCGCTTTCCGGGTCTCCGGCGTGGCGTGAGGCGTTTCCCATGGCGGTCAAAACGATCGACCTCGTTCAGAAGAACACAGACCTTCAAACGAAGATCGTGGCGGCGAGCGCTCGACCGCCATCACCGCCTCCCAACGCGCTTCCGCTCGACCAGGTTCTCGTCGGCGATTGCATCGAGCTGATGAACGCCCTGCCGGCGGCGTCGGTCGATCTCGTCTTCGCCGATCCTCCTTACAATCTTCAACTCGGAGGCGATCTCACCCGCCCCGACAACAGCCGCGTGGACGCCGTCAACGACGACTGGGACAAGTTTGCCTCGTTCGCGGCCTACGACGCCTTCACGCGCGACTGGCTCAAGGCGGCGCGTCGTGTGCTCAAGCCAAACGGCGCGCTATGGGTGATCGGCAGCTATCACAACATCTTTCGCGTTGGCGCCGCCGTCCAGGATCTCGGCTTCTGGATCCTCAACGATGTCGTCTGGAACAAGTCCAACCCGATGCCCAATTTCAAGGGCACGCGCCTTGCCAATGCCCACGAAACCCTGATCTGGGCGGCGCGCGCGCGCGAGCAGAAGAAATACACCTTCAATTACGATGCGCTGAAGACGGCCAATGACGACATTCAGATGCGGTCCGACTGGTGGACGCTTCCCATATGTTCGGGCGGCGAGCGCATCAAGGGCGAAGACGGTCGCAAGGCCCACCCCACCCAGAAACCCGAAGCCCTGCTCCACCGCATCCTGGTTGGCGCGACCAATGTCGGCGACATTGTTCTCGACCCGTTTTTTGGAACGGGCACCACGGGGGCCGTCGCTCGATTGCTTGACCGTCGTTTCATCGGGCTTGAGCGGGACGCTGACTATGCAAACTTCGCCCGCAGCCGCATCGACAAGGTCCGGACGGCGGCAAGCGCCGACCTGGAGGTCCAGACCAGCCGGAAAGCCGAGCCCCGCGTGCCGTTTGGCGCGCTCGTCGAGCATGGCCTGGTGCGCCCGGGCGATCGTCTGGTCTGCCCACAGAACCGCCATGTCGCTCGTGTCCGCGTCGATGGCAGCCTCGCCAACGGCGACGCCACGGGTTCGATTCACCGCATGGGCGCCCATGTGCAGAACGCGCCGGCCTGCAATGGCTGGACGTTCTGGCACTATCAATCCGACACGGGGCTGGCCCCGATCGATCTCCTGCGGCGAAAATTCCGGACCCAGATGGGTCTGTAACTCGAGCAAGAGCGAAACTCTCTACGCCGCGCAGCGCGTCGGCGCCTCGCGCTGCTTGCGCTTGTGGCCGATGGCGGCGATCGACCGGATCGCCGGCACGAGTTCATCTCCAAGATCGGTGAGCGCATATTCGACCGAAGGCGGCGATGTCGCGATCACATGCCGGCTGACCACGCCCTTCTCCTCCAGCTCCTGACCCTTACTCCCCCAGCGCCGCCCGGGCGGTTCGAAGCCCGTCACTGAGCCAGCCCATCTCATTGCGGTTGGTCGAGGCGTCAGCAAGCACCGTCAGGGCGGCGATACGCGCCCGCAGAAGCGACTTGTCGGCCTTCGCGCCCTCAAGTCCGACGGAGGTGAGTTGCAGGGCGCCGACGGCGTCTCCCGCAGCCAGCAATTCATTCGCCCGCCGGGCCAGCGCGCCTGGGCCGCCAGCGAGCGCGACGAGTTCGTCCGACACTGCCGACGGCGCCTGCTCGAACATCTCGACCGGGTCGCCCTTGAACCAGCCGACATAGCCTTCATGGATGCCGCGCACCGTCCACGCGATCTTGCCATAGCCCTCGCCCACGTCGAGTTCGGGCGGCAGGCGGATCTCCTGCATCAGCGTGTAGACGTCCTTGCCGCCATTCATCCCGGCGAGCACCGCATCGTGCACATGGGCGATCGCGTCGCGGTACTGTGTGAGACGCCGACGGACCTCGTCCCTGCCCACGACTGGCCGTCCATGACTGGGCAGCAGCATTTCGGGATCGAGCGACAAGACCTTGTCGATCGACGCGATGTATTCGAGCGGCCAGCGCGGGCGCGTGCCGCGCAGCGTGTACATGTTGGGAAACGATTCGTAGTAATTGTCGCCGACGAATGCAGCCTTCAGGCCGGGAACCCAGACAGTAAGGTGGTCGGGGGTTTCCCCGGGCGTGTGAAACAGCTCGAACCGCGTGTCGCCGACATCGAGCGACATCTGCTTGTCGAAAGTGATATCGGGCATGAGGTTTTGCGGCGCCGGACCTTGCGGCGCGGCGGCGGCCTGAGCCGGCTGCCCGGCCGGAGTGGCGGCGCCGAACTGGAATTGTGCGGCGTTGCGGCGGCCGAAAAAGCCGCCCAGCATGCTCTGATACTCGAGGAATTCGACATAGTTCGCCTGCGCCACGACCTTGCCGCCGCCCTGACGCCAGAGGGCGACGCCGCCGGTATGGTCGCCATGCCCGTGAGTGACGATGATGTGGCTGGCCCTGCCGACGCCGTCCGCCTCAAGCAGCTGCTTGTGAACGGCGGAGGCCGGCGGCCGCGACGTGTCGATGACCACCGGCCCGGAAGAGGTGTCCACCACAAATGTGTTGCTGGAAACATTTACGCCCAGGACATACCGCAGACCCGGAGCCAGCTGCGTCACCGACAGGCCTCGAGTGGGGTCCGCCATCTCCATACCGACGGGCAGAACCTGCGCGGACCTCAAGGGCGAGACGGCGGCCGGCGGCGCGGCCGACGCCATCGCGCCCTCTGCGACCGGGCCGGGCGCAGGGCTTTGGCACCCGGCCGTCGCGAACGCGATGGCGAGAACCGGCCCGAGCGAAGACGCAGATCGCCCGCCCGCCCGCTTTGCTCTGCATATGTCGCTCTGCGCCATACCATCCTCCCCCTGCGTGCGTCCGGGCGGGACGCTGATTGTTACGGATCTGGCGTCAGCGGCCTTCTTCGTCGGCGTTGGCCGCGACGGTCTTGCCTTCGCGCTCCTGCTTCCGCGCGCCTCCCAGAATTCCCTCCATGGCATAATTGCCCTCATGGCAGGCATATTCGTAGAGCGGCTCCGGCGAAAGGTTGAGCCCGATCTCGCCCTTCCACGGCTGCGAGTAGAGGCTGGGGTCATCGACCGTGAACGCGTAGACGATATGGTCCTTGGACCAGCGCGTGAACCGTTCGGTCAGAACGCCCGACGCCGATATGTATCCACGTTGCAGGGGATGCACGTTGCGCGTCTCGACCACGAGCGTGTCGCCTTCATACCAGCCGATCGAATCCCCCAGCCATGGCTTGATGGCGTCCGGACGCATGCGGTCCCTGGTGATCGGGATGATGCGCGCGTCATGCACCATCTCCACGAGGATCATGACATGCTCGGGCGCCTGCACGATCTGGTAGGTGTTGTTGTAGAGAACGTTGGTCATCACCGGGCCGCCGGTATTGCCAAACCCGATCAGGCAGCGCTCTCCCATCGGCCGCGTTTCGGGGTTGTCATAGCTGCCAATTCCGCCGCCGGCATTTCGATCGACCGCGCCGGGACCTTGAACGGCGATCTTGCCCGGCGCCGAGGCGGACGGACGCGGGACCGGCGAAGATGGCTGGGCCGCTGGGGCCGCCGCAGGCTCTCCGCCCCGGCCCGCGCCCGCCTTGTATGGAATGCGGCCATTGGCGGGCTCGACAATCCAGGACGAGCGCAGCTCTCCCTTGACGCGCCCCACCTTGGTCCCCTGATCGACCCAGAAAGCGTTGTAGCCGCCGCCCGAAAGCAGATCGGTGCCGTCCAGAAGCCTTGTGTCGGTCGGATCGTTGGGCTTGGCGTCTTCGCGTGTGCGATTGTTGTAATAGTCCGCGCCTTCGATCCTGGCCGCTTCCTCAGGCGTCAGAACGAGATTCGAATAAGCCGGACTGCGCTGCAGGTCGGTGATCGAAGCGTTGGACCATGTCCCCTGAAGATCGGGCACGCCCCAGCTCGTCCTGCCGGGGCTATAGCCCGGCGCGGCCTGCGCTTCGGCGGATGCGAACTGGCTACCGAACGCCAGCGCCAGAACGGCGGCGCCCGCGCGCAGGCTCAAGCCGAGCAATCCACCCGGCTTCGTCAATCCTGACATGGTCGTCTCCTCTTCCCGGAGGCGCTGGGTCGATACGCCGCGCCTCTCTCGATGATTTGTGCAGGAGCATGCCCTGGCGCACAAGCCAACCTGTCGCACATCGCCCGCCGCCTCTGCTGCGTACACGCGGATGTGTTGGGCCCGACAGGCTTTGCGGCGCCGCACAAAGATTCTATCAAGAGCCTGACGAGGAGAATGGGGAGCATGGACGGGATGGTCGCGGGCGAGTTGGACGGCGCACTGGTCGCGCCTGGCCTTCGGGCAAACATGCGGCAAGCCGCCCTCGACGCCGAGGCCTACTTTCTCGCCTTGAGGCGGTCGGTAGCTGCGCGCGTCGCGCCCGCCGGCAAGGTCGATCGCAAACTTATCGACGTCGGGCAGCGCGCGACCCACGGGCTGGCCTGGGTGCTGACCTATGTCGAAACCCTGAAAGAGACCGCCAACTGGGCCGACCGCATCGATGCTGAAGGCCGGTTCGGCGAGATCGAGCAACTGCTCTCGCAGATCCTGTTCGGCGAGTATCTTTCGCAACTAGCCGGTGGCCTGCCGATGACACAACTCGAAATCGTCCGCCCGACAGACATGACCTCGGATCATGAGATCATCGCGAAACTGGCGACCCCGGCCATCGCCGCTCTGATAACTTCAGGCGCCAACTCCGCTGCACGCCTGCGCGCCGCCGCGCTCATACGGGACAGCCAGGGACGCGCGACGATTGAATGCACCGGTCTCGACGAAACCTTGGAGATGATCCGCGACCAGTTCCGCAAGTTCGGCGACGAGAGAGTCGTGCCCTTTGCCCATGGCTGGCACATGGACGACGTGCTGATCCCCGACGCAGTGATCAAACAGATGGGCGAACTCGGCGTTTTCGGCCTTACGATTCCCGAGGAGTTCGGCGGACTTGGCCTCGGCAAGACGGCGATGTGCGTCGTGTCGGAGGAGCTGAGTCGCGCCTATATCGGCGTCGGCTCGCTCGGCACGCGCTCGGAGATCGCGGCGGAACTTCTGCTCGTGGGTGGCACGCCGGCGCAACAGCAGAAATACCTGCCGGGCATCGCATCCGGCGCGATCCTTCCAACCGCCGTCTTCACCGAACCCAATACCGGTTCTGACCTCGGCAGCTTGCGAACCCGCGCCACCCTTGACGGCGAGGTTTGGAAAATCACGGGCGCCAAGACCTGGATCACACACGCGGCTCGCGCCGACCTGATGACGGTGCTCGCGCGCTCGGTCGCCGGGACCGACAATTTCTCGGGCCTCTCGATGTTCCTTTGCGAAAAGCCCCGCGGTTCGGACGCGGACCCCTTCCCCGCCGCAGGCATGACCGGCGGCGAGATCGAGGTGCTCGGCTATCGCGGCATGAAGGAATACGAACTGAGCTTCGACGGCTTTGAAGTCGCGAAGGAAAGCCTTCTCGGCGAAGTCCAAGGACAGGGGTTCCGGCATTTGATGGCGACCTTCGAAGGCGCCCGCATCCAGACCGCCGCCCGAGCCATCGGCGTGGCGCAGAATGCGCTCGAACTCGGCCTCAGATACGCGCTCGACCGCACCCAATTCGGACGCCAGATCTTCGACTTCCCGCGAACGTCCGACAAGCTCGTGATGATGGCGGCCGAACTCCTTGGCGTGCGCCAGCTCACCTATTTCTCGGCCCGCCAGAAGGATGACGGCAAACGCTGCGACCTGGAAGCCGGACTCGCCAAGATGCTCGCCGCACGCGTCGCATGGGCTGCGGCCGACAACGCCCTGCAGATCCATGGCGGCAACGGCTTCGCGCTGGAATACCCGATCAGTCGGGTGCTCTGCGACGCGCGCATTCTCAACATTTTCGAGGGCGCCGGCGAAGTTCAGGCCATGGTCATCGCCCGCCGCACCATCGACGAGTTCATCGCGGGCAAGAACTAGCCCGGATCCGACACGCCAGTGTCGCAAATCGCGGCCACGCTGAAGCTTCAGCCGTGATGCGGCGAATCTTGGAGCCGCCATGCCAGCCCGCCATCGCCGATCCATCCTTCCGGTTTGGGCCGCGCTTTCGGCGTTGCTCCTCGCAGTAGCGGTTGCGGGCGCCCACGCCCAGGAGCCGGCCATCGCGCGCGGCGCCGTCTATCTCGATCGGAACGAGAATGGCGTTCGCGACCGTGGCGAATCCGGCATTCAGGATGTGAAGGTGTCGAACGGGCGCGATGTGGTGAAGACTGACCGGCAGGGTCGCTACGCCATTCCGCTTCCGCCCGAGAGCATACTTTTCCTCTCGAAACCGGCGCGCTACCGCGTTCCGCTCGACGAAGCGAACCTGCCGCAATTCTACTACATCCACTATCCGAACGGCACGCCCGCCATTGTGGAGTGGCGCTGGCCTGTGATCGAACCCACCGGGCCGTTGCCGGCGTCGATCGATTTTGCCCTGCTGCCTGGCGAGACAAAGGACAAGTTCACGGCGCTGGCCTTCGCGGACCCGCAGACCGCCGATGACGAGGATCTCGACATGATGCGCAAGGACATCGTCGATCCGCTGGTGGGCAACCCGTTCGAGGCCCTGTTCGGCGTGGTGGCCGGCGATGTCATGAACGACAATCTCAGCCTCTACGAACGTCATAACCGGCTGATGGCCATGATCGGCGTGCCGATGTGGAATGTCCCGGGCAATCACGATCTCAACTACCAGTCGCCGAACAACGATTACGCGACTGAAACTTTCAAGAGCGTGTTCGGGCCGGACTACTATTCCTTCGACTATGGGCGCGTCCACGTCCTCGCGCTCAACAATGTCGACTGGCGCGGCTCGGGCAATGGCTATCGCGGCTTCCTGCATGCCCGGCAGCTCGAATGGATCAGGAACGACCTTGCCGACATTCCACGCGACCGCCTGATCCTGATCGTGACCCACATCCCGCTGGTCACGAATGCGCTCGACGAAAACGGCGAGCGCAACTCTCTCGGCGAGGACATCAATACGGTGAACCTCGCGGCGCTGCTCGAACTGCTTGAGCCATTCAGAAATGTTTACGCGATCGCTGGCCACGACACGAGCAACAGCTGGAAAGTGGAGGTCAACCACACCCATGGCTGGCGCGGCTATCCGTTCATCTCCCACACGCTCGCCGAAGCGCGTGGCGGCGGATGGACGCTTGGTCCGCGCGACGAACGCGGCGTGCGCCCCGCCACGATGGCGGACGGGAATCCCAACGGCTTCTACGTCCTGTCGTTCGACGGCGCGAAAATGACGCCGCGTTTTGTGCCGTCCGACGAGCCGGACGGACGTCGGATGCGAGTGACGCTCGATCCGCCGCTCATCGTGCCCGGCGACGCCCGCGACGCCCAGCTTGATCGCGGAGGGCAGCCGGACGGCGCCAAGGCGGTGGTCAACCTCTATGACGGCGGCGAGCGCGACCGCATCACCGTCTCGCTCGACGGGGCAAAGCCGGTCGCGCTGAAGAATGTGCTGCGGACCGATCCCCACATGGAGCAGCTCTACAGGCAATATGAGGGCACGTCCGACGCGTACGCGCGTCCCGTCCCGTCGTCGCATATCTGGGAGTTCGACCTGCCGCCGCTTGCTCCGGGCGTCCACTCGCTGGCCTTCGATGCGGTCGATGAGTTCGGCTTGACGGCCAGTGAGACCTTCACCTTTGAAATCACGGCGCCGCCGAAACCTTGATGCGGCGCGAATTTCAAAACCTGTTCAACCCCTGATCGGCAGCTGGCCGAGATAGTCGCGCTTGCCGAGGGGAACGCCCTTGGCGCGCAAGATGCCGTACGCCGTCGCCGCGTGAAAATGAAAGTTCGGCACCGAGAAGGACAGCAGGAACGCCTCGACCGTGAAGGGCATCACCATAGCGCCCATCCGGAACTCCATGTCCCGGCCTTCCAGCGCATTGATTTCATCCGGACTCATCGCTTCCAGCGATCCCCGCGCTTCGGCGAGCAGAGCCTGCAGATCCTTGTAGTCGTGCGATTTCAGGCCGGAGGGTGGGGTGAACACGCCGGCCCTCGCGCCATTGATCGCGCCGACCGAATGCTGCGTCATCGCGACCACCTGATAGCGGAAGGGCAGCATGTCGGCGTGAACGCGCGTATCAACGACGGAGGCTGCATCAATCCCGGCCGTCTCGCAGTGCGTCACGCCTTTCGCCAGCACGCCTTCAAGCGCCATGACCGTGCGAATGAACCCCGCGACCGTCGCGTCATAAAGAGAAATCGCCATCTCGCATGTCCTTCTTCTTCTGACGTCGGTGCAGCCCGGTTTTGACAACCGCGTCATGAGCTTGGTCCGCCGGCCAAAGGGTTCACCCAGCCTCCCCTCGCCGGCACATCGAAGCTACGCTCTTGGGCTTGCACGTCGCGATCCGATTCCTGCGGATCGTCCATTGCCGGGGCCGCGCGGGCAGGGACTAGCGCCCACCCTTGCCGCCGCCCTTGCCGCCCTTGGAAGCCTGCGCTTCCTTCTCTTTCAGCCGTGCGCCGGCGAGTATGCCTTCCATGCCGTAATTGCCTTCGTGGCAGGCATATTCATAGAGACGCGTCTGCGGGTAGAAGGTCAGCTCCGCTTTCCACGGCCGGGTGTAGGTGTCGGGATCATCCACCGTGAACTCGTAGAAGATTTCCTGCTCTCCGGCCCGCGTGAAACGCTCCGTCACCTTCGCCTTCGGCGACAGCGGGAAAGAGCCGTTCTCGGCCTGCAGCGGATGAACGTTTCTCGTCTCGGCGACCAGTGTGTCGCCCTCCCACCAGGCGACGCTGTCGCCCAGCCAGGGCTTGATCGTCTCGGGCCTGTGGCTGGCCCGGGCGGCGGCGGAGGATGCGAAGATCGGAATGGCGCGCACATCGTGCGCCATTTCCACCAGGATCATCAGGTGGCTTTCGGTCAGCACGAACTGGTAGTTGTTGTTGTAAAGCACGCTCAGCATGCCGGGTCCGCCCGTTCCTCCGAATCCGATCAGGCAGCGTTCCGAAATCGCGGTCGCTTCCGGACCCTCGTAAGGGTCGTTGCCTGTCGCATACCGCGTGAAGCTGGCGATCTGTTTTCTCATCACACCGGCTGGATCCTTGTAGGGGATCTGGCCGCTGGGCGGATCGACGATGTTGGACGTGCGGTACTCGCCCTTCACCTTGGCGAGGGTATCTCCCGGCGTGACCCAGAAGGCGTCGTATCCCTTGAGTCCGAAATCCTGGCCGCCTTTTTCCGGCGCGCCCTTGCTGGGATCCGAGTAGGTGGTGTTTCTGTTGAAGTCAGGATCGTCGGCGGCAATGCCGGCGAGGCCCGTGCTGGCGGCGATCTTCTTGGCTTCCGCCTCGCTGACCACCAGCTTGTCGACGCCGCGCGCTCGCGCCAGCGGCGTCAGCGAGGCGTTGGTCCAGATGCCTGTGAAATCCGGCTTTCCCGAAGCCGTCTTGACGTCGTCGGCGAAAGCCTGCGGCGTCGCCAGGCCGAGAGCGAGCACAGTCGCTGCGAGGCCTTGTCTCAAGTCGAGCATGAACCGATCTCCGGTTTGAGGTCTGAACGCCTCGATGAGTGTCGTGCGGACGCTACCGCATTTCGCCGCCTACCGGAAGGATGACACCGCGCCGTCTGCTGAAATCCGGGATCAAGGGCCGAAAATGGACCAAATCCGAACTCGACCTCGCCACTGAATCCGTCCTCCACGGCTGGCGGAAGCAAGCGGCCCAACCTCTTGCCCTGGCGCCTCGACCTTTGCCGCCCCTTGACGGTCTGCGCCTTCACGCCATAGTGTGAGTGAACGCTCACTTCAGCTGCAGGTCCGCCATGCCTCTTTCCTCAAACGCCCAGCTTGTCACCCACATCTTCGACGAAGTCACACGCGGCAATGGCGCCCCGTTCTGGGACGCCTGCGCCGATACGCTGGTCTGGCGCACCATCGGCCATAATTCCTGGAGCGGAGAGTTCCGCGGCAAGGCCACGGTCATCGACGAAATCTTTCGGCCGCTGCGCCGCCGCCTCGCCACACAGGCGACGATTCCCACGCGCATCATCGACGGCGGCGACATCATCGTCGTGCAGGCGCGCGGCAGGAACGTCACCCACACTGGCCTGCCCTACGAGAACGACTATTGCTTCGTCATCCACTTCGAGGACGGTCGCATCGCGCATTACGAGGAATATTGCGACACCGAACTCGTCACCAGCATCCTCGGCGAGCGCGCCTGATTCACCCTGTTCTTGAACGCCGCGCCGCAGGTTCAGCGATTCTCGTCCAGAGTGATCCGCAGGCGTTCCATCGCGGGCAGAATCGCAATCAATTCCTGCGCCGGCAGCGTTGCGACCACATCGTCAAGCAGACCGGCCGTAGCCAGGACCGCTTCGCGCTGGACCCTGAGACCGAGCGGCGTGATCGTCACCAGCTTCCCTCGCGCATCCTTGGGATCGGGTTTGATGGTGATGAAACGCTGCGCCTCGAGGCGCTGCAACGTGTTGGTCATCGCGCCCTTGGTCACCTGGAAAGCACGCGCCAGCCTCGCCGGCGCCGATTCCCCGCCAAGCCGCGAGAAATGGTTGAGAACGCCGAACTGCGCGATCGACAAACCCTCCGGCAGAACTCGCGCCAGCCGGTTCTGCGAAAGATGGGCGATGATCCCCACTTCGGTAAACAGCCGGAAGTACAGCGTCGTGAGTTCAGCCGCCTCGGATGCGTCCAGCTGTCGCGCTGCTCCTTCCGCCATGCCTCAGGCCGTCTCCATCAAGTGCGCATCAAGGCCGCGCCGCGGCGATCGCACGCCTGGGGCGGCGTAGCCGACCCGCACCAGCATCTGCACGGTTTTGCCGTCGCCAAGCAAGGTGTGAACCTCCTCGTAAAGTCCGGCCATTTCGGGGAATTCCTGCAGCGAATGGCTGAAGGGGTGAACGGCCATGCCAAGTTCGGCGACCTTGAGATTGAGCCGCGCATAGGCCCGCCCCGAGGCAAGCTGCGCCGCCCTGGTGTTGTCATGTGTGAGCCATGCGAAAGCCTGGGCCGAGTCCGCCTTGGCCCGCCACATGCTCTGGCTTTGCTTGAACGATGTCGAACCATGATCTTTCATGGCCTCGCGGTCCAGCATGCCTGCAAGCTTCAGCGCCTCCATCATCGGTCCCTCGAGCGAGACGCCATCGCGAAAGCGCTCGACCTCGCTTTTTCCGATGCGCATGAGCGCCACCGACTCCTCGTGCGTGGCGGTAACGCCGCTTTCCAGTTCGAAGGCGCGGAACACATGGTCCCGCAGCACCGCGACCCTGGCCGGGTCAGCCGTAGTTTTCACGACCGCGCCATGAACCGACCCCGCCGCAGCGATGGCCGCAAGATTCGACGCATCCGGGACCTGGTCGGTATTGTCGTTGCGATTGGTGACGCGCGTCAGGATATGAGCGAACGCGGCATCGGGCTGAGCCGCGCCCTGGATGAACCGCACCTTGGCCACCGGGCGTCGATCAAGACGCGGGGCGGGTTCGCCTTCCGGAAACGCGGTAATCTCGGCGAGATACCCCTCCTGCGCCGCCGCGATCGACAGGAGTTCGAGGAACGCCCCGCAGCCCAGCGTGATCTGCCGGTCCGGCGGATCGGTCGCGGGCAGGCGCCGGTCGAGATCGCAGAAAAGGGACAGGCTGTCCTCGCCATCGAGCCGCACCAGCCAGGGCTGCCGATTGTGCGGGTTTGGCGCCAGCAGCGCATACGAGAGAAAACGCTCGCGATGAGCTGTTTGCGATCCAGCTGCGCGCCAGGGCTCTCGCGCCTCTGCCGAAGGCGCGTTGAGGGCGTAGAAGGCCCCGCCGCCGACAGCGGCCAGGACAAGGCCGCCCCCGACCAGTTTCAGGATTCCGCGTCGCGTCGTCATGTCAGGGGGTCCCCTCAAGAAGAGCGTCTTGGACCGCAGGCCTTTTGGCCCGAACGGTCTGGAACAAAAGGACGATGGCCACGACTGCGATCCACAGCAGCATGGACGCCGTCGAAACGATGATGTCGAGCGGCGGTTCGACCCCGAGCATCGCCCAGGCGGGCATGGACGAGATCGCCGCCGCCGGAAAAGCCGTCCAGCCGAGCCAGGCGGGCAATCCCTTGTCCTTCAGGATGACGGCGCCAACGCACATCAGCCAGAATGATGCAAAAAGGGAGACGCCAAGGTCTTCTCCGATCGATCCGCCATAGGCGTTGAGCGCCAACTGGGTGGTCTCGATGGCGAGACGCTCGGCCGAGCCGTCCGGCGCCTGCGCATGAGCTGACGCCAGCGCCGAGGAGCCGGTCAGCCAGCGCACAATGCCGATCGCCCGGGCGAGCGCCGACACTGTTCCCAGTGCAATCGCAAGGCCTGACAAGGCGTCTAGCGGCCGGGGGCCGCGCGCCAACGCGACGATCAGCGCGGCGCTCGCCGCGAAGGCGAGAGACCAGCCCAGATAAAGGCCATAGCCAAGCCGGACCGCCTCGGCATTTGCATGAATCAGCGGGAGCGCCACGTCGGGCGCGAAATCGAGACTCGCCGGCCAGTCGATCGCCGCCCCGAGGATCGCCATTGGCGCGAAAATGAAGAAGGCCTGGAACAGCAGCAGCGCCGCTCCTGATACTCGTATCGCGGTCATGGACGCCTCGCACGCTGGGATTGGGAAAAGCCGATGTCCGCCCACCGATCGATCGCTCGACCCGCGGGCGGAACAGGCTGCTAACGCTGGACCAAGGTCGTTACGGGCAGGTCCGTCGTGACGGTCGCGACCGATGTGGCGCGATCGACCACGCAGACGGCCGCCGATTTCCCGCGCTCGCCGAACGACAGCTTCAAGCGAAGCGTGATCGTGTCGGAATTCACGGAAAGCCCTTCGTCGATGAAGCGAGTGCTGGTCGGGACGGGTTCAATCTGTTCGGCGACCGCCGCCTTGCAGAGCGAACGCCCAGCTGTAATCGAAACGCCTGCCGACGCCGGCTGGGAGAGGACAAGGCTGACGCCGCCGGCGGCGGCAAGCATCGCGAAGGTCTTAGAGGGGGAGAACGACTTCATGATATCAGATCCTTTTTTTGTGTTTTGACAACTTACGCAACGCTGGCTCGGGGAGGCTCCAGACGACGGCCCACGTCCGCCGGTTGGTTTAGTGGTGAACTATATAGTTCAACGTCGAACTATGTGCAAGTGATTGTTGGACACTCACGAAAATTATTTCACTTGGGAGGCGATGTCACAAAACGGATGGAGGTGTAGAATAACGCCAGTCTTCCAACAGGACGAGGGATAGCCATGACACATCACCGATTGCTATTAGCGGGACTGAGCTTGATCGCCCTGGCTTCGGCCGCCTGCTCCGAACCGGCCGAAACACCGGCGCCCGCGCCAGCCGCAGAGGTGATCGCGCCTGCCCCCGCCGCGCCGGACTATGCCGCTCTGCTCACAGCGGGAACACGGCCCGTGGCGGACGCCGCCGACGACGCCGCGCGCAAACCCGTCGAGGTGCTCGCCTTCTCGAAAATAATGCCGGGTCAGACCGTTCTGGAGATGGAAGCCGGCGCCGGCTACTATACCGAATTGCTATCGGGCGCGGTCGGCCCGTCAGGCAAGGTCATCATGCAAGCCCCGGCGGAATTCGAAGGCTTCTACAAGGACGGTCTCGCCGCCCGCCTGCTCGACAACCGGCTCGCCAACGTCACCTTCTCGGCGTCGCATTTCGACAAGCTGGATGCGGCCGACGGGACGGTCGATGTGGTCACCTGGTTCCTCGGGCCGCACGAAATCTATTTCAAGCCCGAGAACGCGCCCAACGGTCTGGGTGATCCGGCGGGGACCTATGCCGACATCTTCCGCGTCCTGAAGCCTGGCGGCTATTTCGTCGTCCTCGAACACGCGGCGGCCGCAGGGTCGGGAACGGAAGTCGGCGGCACGTTGCATCGGATCGATCCGGCCCACGTCAAGGCGGCGGCGCAAACCGCCGGCTTCGTGCTGGACGAAGAAAGCCCCCTGCTGGCGAATCCGGAAGACGACCACACCAAGGGCGTGTTCGACGAATCGATCCGCCGCCGGACGGATCAATTCCTGTTGCGCTACAAGAAGCCTGTCTAGCGTGACGGTTCAGAAGTTCGCACGATCTCACTGCGGCCGGTTTGCGAACTTCTGAACCCTAGCCACACTGGCAAGCTGATGATTCTAGTGTCCTTTGGATTCTGAAGTTCGCTGCAAGGCCAGCCGCGACAATCTTGCGAACTTCAGAATCAGGACACTGGCGCCGACACGCATGACAGGCCGGCCTCGCCATTGGGACCAGCCTGCTCTAGCTTGGCGGCATGAGTCGCTGGCGACAAAAGCTCGACCTGGTGGCTGTGGCGCTTGCCGCTGTGAGCTTCGCCGCCGCCTGCGCGCCCAGCGAGACAGGGGTGTTTCAGACCCAGACGGGCGATCCGGTCATCGCCATTTCCGAAGGCGCCTGCGCGTCAACCTGCCCGGTCTATGATCTGACGCTGCGTCCTGACGGCCGCTATCTGCTGAACGGCGAGCGCTTCGTGAAGGCCACGGGCGTAACGGAAGGAAATGTCGGGACCAACGCTTGGACCGCCGCCGACGCCGTGCTGAAAAGCGCCGAATTCTGGACCATGAAGGAAATTCAGACCCCCCGCACCCTTCCCAATTGCCAAACCGGCGCTCCAACCGTCCGCGTCACCTGGCGGACGGGCGAAGGCAAGGAGAAGACCGTCATCTACGATGCGGGATGCGGCGTCGAGCGGACGCGGGAGATGATCTCGGCCTTGCGCGTGGCCATGCGCTTCGACGACCTTGTCTGGACCAATGACACGTTCGATCCCGCAACGGGCGAACGGAGTTAGGCTTGCCGATCCCGCAACGCCGCAGCGGAGCCAGGCTTGCCGCTGGCGCCCATGGCGCAGCGTCCCGCCAGGTCCTATGTCTAGCGCATGCAGATCTGGCTCACCTACGCGCTCTACGGTGTCATCGCGATCCTCTTCGCCGTGCTGGCGGTGGGCGTCACCAACCTCGTCCGCACCGACGCCAACGCGAGGTCCCGTTCCAACAAGCTGATGCGCCTGCGGGTCGCGGTGCAGTTCGCGGCCGTGCTGATCATTGTGGCGATCGGCTTCCTCGCCGGCGCGTTCGGGTAGCGAGCATGGTTGTTCTCAACAAGATTTACACACGCACCGGCGACGACGGCACAACCGGTCTCGCGACCGGCGAGCGTGTTCCAAAATGGGATCTGCGGGTCGAATCCTACGGCGCAGTGGATGAGACCAACGCCGCCATCGGCCTCGCGCGGCAGCATTGCGGCGCCGATCCGGACCTCGACGGCATGCTGATGCGGATCCAGAATGATCTCTTCGACCTCGGCGCGGACCTCTCGACGCCAGAGCGCGACAAGCCGCTCGCCTGGACCCCGCTGCGCATCGTTCAGGCGCAGGTCGACCGTCTCGAATCCGGGATCGACCGCATGAACGCCGCGATCCCGCCGCTCGACAGTTTTGTTCTGCCCGGCGGCTCGGCCCTTTCGGCCCACCTTCATCTTGCCCGCACGATCTGCCGTCGGGCCGAACGGCTGATCGCCCAGCTGGCGTCTTCGCCGGACGAGAACGTCTCCGCCCCCGCGCTCGCTTTCGCCAACCGGCTGTCGGATTTCCTCTTCGTCGCGAGCCGCCGCGCCAACGCGAACGGGGCGGATGACGCCAAATGGGTCCCTGGCGCCAATCGCTAAAGCGTTTTCAGGCGAAGCGGGAACAGGTTTGCCGTTGGACGCCCGGCCGCCAACGCCCCGGCCTTCATTCCGGCAAAAGCCCCAGCCTCTTGCCGATGATCTTGTCGACCTGACGCTTGGGCAGAGTTCGCGTCATGAACTCCTGCAAGGGTTGCGGCGTCACGGCATAGCGCACTTTTGGCTTGCGCAAGGTCAGCGCGAGGTGGATCGCCTCGCCGATCCGTTCCGGCTTGAGCCCGATCTTGCCCAGGCCGAGCATGTAATCGCGCACCTTGACCAGGGCCGGCGCGAACGGCGTGTTGGCGTAGCGCGACACGTCCTCCTGTTCGGCCTTCCCCCAGATCGGGGTCGCGACCGCGCCGGGACCGATGACGATGACGTCGATTCCCAACAGCAAAAGCTCGCGACGCAGGCTCTCCGAGAACCCTTCGAGTGCGAACTTCGACGCGCTGTAGGGTCCAAGGAACGGGCTGGCGCTCCGGCCGCCCACCGAGCTGATGTTGACGATGCGGCCCTTCTCTCCCTTGAGGGACGTATCCGCACCGAGGAGAGGCGCGAAGGCCTGTGTGACGATCAGCACGCCGGTCAGGTTGACGTCCAGCTGGCGGCGAAAATCGTCGATGTCGAGATAGAGCAGCGGCCCCGATACGGCGATGCCCGCATTGTTGACCAGCCCAGCCAGCGTCTGGCCGGCCAGAGCCTCCCTCACGGACCGCGCCGCTGCGCGGGCGCCCGTTTCGTCCGTGACGTCGAACACCATTGCCGTGAACGCGTTGCCGAACTCGCTCTTCAAGCGGGCGGCGTCGGCTGCGTTGCGCACGCTGCCGAAGACATGGAAGCCCTTGCCGGTCAGGACCTTGGTCGCGCCCCAGCCTATGCCCGTCGAGACGCCCGTGATCACCACGCTGCGCATGCCCGAATCTCCCTGCCCACTGCGGCCAAACGCTAGGCCCTGTGGACATTAGGGATTCACAGGCTGCCCGAACGCTGATTCAAACTTCCTTTTGGGAGGTTTGCAATGCGACGGGAACGCTTTGTCATCACGGACCGGAGTTGGCGGTTGATAGAACCGC
>Ga0163150_10000805_pt1 | contig 56451 bp, 17 predicted proteins | sample OliLakLV19P2IB_FD_148628 | JGI IMG/M metagenome (GOLD analysis project Ga0163150, IMG submission 148628) | Freshwater microbial mat bacterial communities from Lake Vanda, McMurdo Dry Valleys, Antarctica - Oligotrophic Lake LV.19.P2.IB | ecosystem: Environmental > Aquatic > Freshwater > Lake >...
GGACCGGGAATGGCCGATGGCAGAGATATTCAGCGTACCCGCCGATGCTGAGGGCAATGCCACAGCCTATCGGGACGGCGTCTGGTACAAGCAGCAGTTAATTCGCTCCGGTCCACTGGCAACCGGCGATTCGATGTACAAGAGGGATGGTGTGTATGTCGTGATCGGTGGTGCTGGTGGAATAGGTATGGTCTGGAGCGAGTATCTGATCCGACGGTACGCTGCCCGGATCATCTGGATCGGGCGCCGGCCCCTGAACGAGGAGATTGAGGCAAAACTGGATCGATTGGGAGAAGTGGGCCCCCGTCCGATGTACATCTCCGCTGATGCAACGGACCTCGCGGCACTGCAGTCTGCGTATGAAGAAATCAAACGTCACTATCCGCGGATAAGCGGTCTTGTCCACTCGGCGATTGTTCTTCGGGACCAGAGCCTGACGAAGATGGATGAGGAGACGTTTCGGGCGGGACTTTCGGCGAAAGTGGATGTCAGTGTCCGCATGGCCCAGGTTTTTGCTGCTGAGCCGTTGGATTTCGTCCTCTTCTTTTCTTCGTTCAACGCCTTCGGAAAAATGGCCGGGCAGAGCAATTATGCCGCCGGTTGCACGTTCAAAGATGGCTTTGCCCAAAGATTGTCGGCCGACTGGCCGTGCCTGGTGAAGGTAATGAATTGGGGTTATTGGGGGAATGTAGGAGCAGTATCCTCGGATGCCCATCGTGAACGGATGGCACAGCTGGGAATCGGCTCGATCGAACCTGTAGAGGGAATGGAGGCGCTCGAGACATTACTGACTAGTCCGATAATGCAGCTAGCCATGGTCAAAGTGATCAAACCGAAGGCGGTAGCCCAGAAGAAGGCATCCCTGTCTTCGCGTGCCGAACATTCAGCTGCGAAGACTGAACAATCCTTGGAAGATCGGGTTCGACATACGATTGTTGACCAGCTATGTGAATCATTAGCAATTGCTGATAGAGACATCATCGATTTTGAAGACTCATTTGCGGATTACGGATTGGACTCAATAACGGGTACTCAGGTCGTTCAGAGAATCAATCAGGAGCTCAAGATTGAACTGAATATTACCAGCCTGTTTGACTATACGTCGGTGAATAAATTGACGACGTACATTGTCACTGAATACCACGATGAACTGTTGGACCAACCTGAGTTGCCTGATCATCCGATTTCAATTGAAGACGGAGACGATACCGCAAGCAGATCGTTGCTTCTGACATCACAGGTTCTTCGAAAGAATCACTCCGTTCGCCGCATTCTCGACTCGGACCCGGAAACGAGTGCGGCAAACGAGAACGATAAAGAAGAAAATAGGTCGAGTGATAACTCAAAGGAGTCACGACAGAGAGAGCCCATTGCCATCATCGGGATGAGCGGCCGTTTTGCCAAGTCGAGGTCTCTCGATGAGTTGTGGAAGAATTTGGCGAGCGGTAGCGATTTGATAGAAGAGGTTACGCGTTGGGATCTGGCTTCGCACTACGCTGCCGAGTCATCACAAAATGAAAACGGTTGTCGGTACGGTGGTTTACTTGAGGATATCGACCAGTTCGATCCGATGTTCTTCAATATCTCCGCCATTGAAGCGACATACATGGATCCCCAGCAAAGACTGTTTCTCGAAGAGTCATGGCGCGCGATGGAGGACGCCGGCTATGCCGGGCAAGGTACTGATGGCCTGTCATGCGGGGTTTATGTGGGCTGCGGCAGTGGCGATTACTTCCACTTGTTTGGAGATACTCCGCCAGCACAGGCTTTCTGGGGGAACGTCGGTTCGGTTATACCCGCGCGAATTGCCTATTACATGAATCTGCAGGGACCCGCACTCGCGATCGATACCGCATGTTCAAGTTCACTTGTCGCGATCCACGTCGCATGCCAGGGATTGTGGGCTGGTGAAACGGAGATGGCGCTCGCCGGTGGCGTGTTCATCCAGACGACGCCCGGATACTACTTGGCAGCTAATCGGGCGGGAATGCTTTCACCCAGTGGGCGTTGTCATACGTTCGACAATGCCGCCGATGGTTTTGTCCCTGGAGAAGGCGTTGCAGTCCTGGTTCTGAAGCGGTTGAACGAAGCGCTTGCTGACGGGGACCATATTTACGGCGTGATTCGAGGCTCCGGTATCAATCAGGACGGCAAGACCAATGGTATTACTGCCCCCAGTTCAAAATCTCAGGAGCGTCTGGAGCGTCAGGTGTACGAATCGTTCCACGTTCATCCTGAGGATATCCAAATGGTCGAGGCCCACGGTACTGGAACGAAACTCGGCGACCCCATCGAGTTTGAAGCATTGACCCGCGCGTTTCGGAAAGACACGGATAAACGGCAGTATTGCGCCATCGGTTCCATTAAGGCAAATCTGGGTCACGCGGCTACTGCCGCCGGCGTAGCCGGCGTGATACGAATCCTGTTGTCCTTCCAACACAAGCAGATTCCGCCTAGCCTCAACTTTGCCAATAGCAATCAAAACATTCACTTCGATGAGAGTCCTTTTTACGTCAACACTCATCTTAAAGACTGGGACGTAGCGCCTGGCAAGAAACGATGCGCAGTAGTCAGTTCATTTGGCTTCAGCGGGACGAACGCACATATGGTCCTGGAGGAAGCGCCGGCGGTTGGACTCAAGCACGAAAACAGGCCAGCATATCTGATCGTGTTGTCAGCTCGGACGGCACAGCAGTTGCAGCAACAGGCGGATCAATTGAGAGAGTACTCCAGCGTGCACTCGAATGTTGATTGCGGCAATATGAGCTACACATTGTTGCTGGGTAGAAGACAGCTGAATCACCGATTGGCTGTCATCATTCGCGACGTAGACGAACTTATTGTTGCGCTTAGAGAATGGTCAACAAGCGGGAGGTCATCCAAGGTTCAGGTTTCCGACATGGGTCAAAAAGAACGTCACGAACCCATCTCGCTTAAACGTTATGGCAATGAATGCATTGAAAAGGTTAATGATTGTAAAGATCTGAACGAATTCCTGGAACACCTTGCGGTTATCGCGGATTTGTATCTGCAGGGCTATCAACTAGACTACGACAATCTGTTTGCAGGTGGCGGCTATTCCAGAATTGCATTACCGACCTATCCGTTTTCACCGGAAAGATATTGGATCCCACCATCGGCGACCGGCGACGATAAGCTCATAAAAGGGGCCACGCCCAGCTTCAATCAGGCGAGTGATGATGTGGTTTCCGAATCGATGGTTCGCCGGCAGAAGACGATTGTATCGAGCAGCCTTAGCGTCAAATCCGGTGCGCAGAGCGAAAGTCGTGGTACGCATCAAGGTGAGACTCTTGTCGGTGCCGTTACGTTGCTGCCGGTGTGGGATCCGATTGTCCTTGATAAGCACACACGTGCTGTCTTATCGCCGGCGGACAGAATTGTCGTCATTGGCGCGGCTGAAGCCAGACAGGATGGCTTAAGAAGTTTTCTCCCTGGTGCATCTTTCCTGGATGTCAATCCGGGGGAATCGGTGGAGAAGATCCGATCTTTGTTAGAAGACAGGGGTCCGATTAGCCACTTGTTTTGGATTGCGCCACGCCACGCCCGTGCATCGATTTTTGACGAGGTGATTATTGCGCAGCAGGATGAAACTGTTCTCGCCTGTTTTCGTTTGATCAAAGCGCTACTTGCTCTGGGGTACGGTAGCCGTGATCTGTCTTGGACGGTCATCACCTGCAACTGCCAACCTGTAATCGCCGGAGAAGACCTTAACCCCGTCCACGCTGGTTTGCACGGATTGATCGGTTCGATGGCGCAGGAGTACGCCAACTGGCATATCCGGCTGGTCGATTTGGGAGACAACGATGTCTGGCCCCTGGAGGACATATCGCGGCTGCCCGCGGATCCCCGCGGTACTGCATGGGCCTTTCGAAGCACTGAATGGTATCGGCGGCATCTGCTTCCGTGCCGTGAGGTGCGCGCACAACAATTCATATACCGCGAAGCCGGTGTCTATGTGGTGATTGGCGGCGCCGGTGGCATCGGCCGGATCTGGACTGAGTTCATCATCCGGCATTACAACGCTCATGTTATCTGGATTGGTCGACGACCTCAGGATGAGGAGATTTCACGGGAACTGGAACGCTTGTCTGCCTTCGGTCCCGCTCCGATCTATATTTCAGCGGACGCAGCGAATCCCACGGGCCTCGTGAACGCCTACGAGGAAATCAAGACGCGTCATGCTCGGATTAACGGTGTTATACATTCTGCAGTCGGCGTCTTCGATCAACGCCTTGCGGAGATGACGGAAGAGCGGTTTCAGCAGGGCCTTTCAGCGAAGGTCGACATCAGCATCCGCATCGCGCAGGTGTCCCGCGAAGAATCACTCGACTTTATCCTCTTCTTTTCGTCCATCGATTCGTTTACCACGTCTCATGGCAAGGCCAGTTATACCTCCGGATGTGCGTTCATGGACGCCTACGCAAGCCAGCTATCTCGCGAGTTGTCATCTGCAGTCAAGGTGATAAATTGGGGATACTGGGGAGAGGTGGGGGCCGGTGCGGCTGTTCCGGAGACCGTGAAGAATAGACTCGCTCGCTCGGGCATCGGTTCTATTGAACCGGGCGAAGGCATGAACGCTCTATCGGCCCTGCTTGCGGGACCCTTTGATCAACTTGCCTTCATGAAGACGACCCAGCCGATATCCATGGAGATTATCGGGAGCTCCGACTCGGTGGTTGTGGTTCCACATCGGGCACCGGATGTCCTCCAAGATGTTCTCGGCGTGGCGGCGCAATCAATTGCCGGGGTTCCGGTGCCTCGCAAAAATGCTGAGGAGGAGAAGCGAACGAACTCGATGGAGGATCTGCTGTCCAGACTCCTCCTGTGTCAACTCGAATTGAGCGGCTGGTTTGACGGAAGAACATCGGAAAGACTTCGCTTGGCCGATCTGCGGCAAAAGAACCATGCATACAGTCAATGGTTGGAAGAGAGCATTACCGTCTTGGCCACCAGAGGATACATCGATTTTGACGCTGAATCGTTTTCGCTGGTGAGTCCTCAACTGGAGAATTCCGGCCGCCTTTGGAACGAGTGGGATGAGGAAAAGAAATTCTGGTCTGAGGATCCCAGCACGAGAGCTCTGGTGGGGCTGGTCGAGAAAACGGTGCAGGCGTTACCCGACATCCTGGCTGGCAGACAGTCGGCAACCCATGTCATATTCCCAAATTCGTCCATGAAACTGGTGGAAGGAATATACAAACATAATCGGGTAGCTGATTATTTTAATGACCTGCTTTCCAGCGTTGTCGTTGCGTACATTGAACGTCGTGTCCGAAACGACCCAAAGGCATCGATTCATATATTGGAGATTGGTGCCGGGACTGGCGGGATCAGTGCCGGTATATTCGCAAAGGCACAGCCGTTCAAAGCCTATATTCGAGAATACTGCTACACAGACGTGTCCAAGACTTTTCTGATCCATGGACAACGAGAGTATCTTCCAAAGAACCCTTATCTGAAGTTTAAGCTGTTTAATGTTGAGCAACCCGGGAATTTCCAGTCTATAGATGAAGGGCGCTACGATCTGGTGATTGCCAGCAACGTACTGCATGCGACGAAGAATATCAGGCAAAGCCTGCGAAACGCCAAAGCGCTGCTTCAAGAGAATGGTCTGATTCTGATCAATGAAATTAGCGACAAGACGCTATTTTCTCACTTAACTTTCGGCCTCTTGGAGGGATGGTGGCTGGGAGAGGATCCGGAGATTCGCATTCCTGGATGTCCAGGATTGACTCCGAAATCCTGGAAGCGCGTGATGGCGCAAGAGGGATTCGATTCGGTATCCTTTCCTGGAATCCACGCGCACGACCTCGGCCAACAGATCATTGTCGGGCAGAGTGACGGAGTCGTGCGGTTGCGAACGACGACACGAGTGGAATCGCATCCCACTTCGAGTCCAGGACGCACAATCGATAAGCAGCGCGTTGATACTACCGCCGATACGCTCAAGAACATTATTAGTCACGTAACGCAGGTCGCGCCCGAGAATCTGCAGATGCAGCTTACCTGGACTGAATTGGGCCTTGATTCTATTCTCCTGATGCAGGTCATTCAGGAAATTGAATCAGAATTTGGTTTGCGTATTTATCCCAATGAATTGATCGAACACGATACCCTCGAGAAGTTCTTGTCGTTCATAGTTGACGAGCTTGAAAATAAGCACGGTATGGATCGGCCAAAGGCCGGCAGCGTTCCAGAGCCGAGCGCAAAGGTGTCAGAACGCCACATAACAGTCCCGACGGGGAAGCGATCAGAGGTTCAGGAAGTTCAAAATGCTGAAGTTCAAAAGCGTATTGTTTTCATTTTCAGTACACCACGATCAGGTTCGACTCTTCTTCGAGTGATGTTGGCCGGCCACCATCAACTCTTTTCGCCTCCAGAACTGCACTTGCTACCCTTTTCCGGTTTTGGAGAACGGACGGCGGTTCTCAAAGCCAACAAGCAGCAATTTCTTGAGGAAGGCTTAGTTAAAACTCTCTGTGAGCTGAGAGGGATTACAGTCGACGAAGCCAAAGCCGTCACATCAACCTGGGCGTTGGAGAACGCTTCGATCAAAGATGTTTACCAGAAGCTCCGCGCTCTTTGTCCGACGAAATTGTTGGTGGACAAGTCTCCTTCCTACGCGGCCGATGTGTCGATTTTGGAGAAGGCTGAATCTTTGGGTGCGAACCCATTCTATATCCACCTCGTTCGCCATCCCCTGGCTGTGATGGAGTCGTTTGTTCGGAATCGATTTGATAAGTTGCTTTCGATCAAAGAAGACCCTTGGCTCTTCGCTGGCCAGTTATGGCATCGCTACAATGCGAACATCGATGTGTTTCTTTCAGATATTTCGCCTGAGCGATGGATGCGGATCCGTTATGAGGATTTGGTCTCGCAGCCGCTGCCGATAACCAAGGAGCTCTTCCGCCGTCTGGACCTGGAGTTTGACGCGCGGGTTCTCGATCCCTACGAAGGAGATCGAATGACAGGAGGCCTTCATGGCGTCTCACTGCCGTTGTCTGATCCTAACTTCAAGAATCACGGCAAGATAGAGTCTGAGTTCGCAACCGTCTGGGCGGAACACCTGGATAAGGTATCGATGCTGAGCGAGGATACCGTTCGCCTGTCGGAAAGCTACGGTTACCGATTCGTTAAGGATGAGAGGCACAGGCTGTTGCCGGCTCAAGAGTCTTTCTTGCGTAGATTCAGTGAGAGTCCCGTCTGGAATATCGTCCAATTGGTGAAGCTGAAATTAGATAGTGCTCTGGATATACATCGTCTTAGAGGCTGTTTACAACATGAAGTCGCTAAGCATGCGGCTCTGAGGAATTTCTTTAGATATGAGAGTGGCTCATGGTTTCAGGAAGAGGGCGACACGTATTCGGTTCCAGTGTTTCAGGTTGATGGTAGTGGCCTCGATACGCATCAGCTCGATGATCTAGTTGGAGCGTTACGAAACGATTTGCACAACTGTGTCGATGGTCGTACTCGTGTGAATCTTGCCTGTGGTGTCGTGGATTTCGGCAACTTGGAGTATCAAGTCATTCTCGTTGCGCATCATCTTGTCTCGGACGGTGTGAGCATGCTCCAACTGCAGAGGGATCTGCTCGAGAGTTACCGGAGCTCTGAGACCAGGCCTTCAAACCCCGTGCCTGATGACCGGATGTACGCCTATCTGAATGAGGTTGAGCGAAGACTGACTCCGGTCGTGTTGGATGAGCATAAACGGTTATGGCAAACGCATCTCGATTCAGCGCGCTACTGCCTTTCGGCCGATAATAAGCCGGAGAATGAACCTCATGATGTGGCATCGGAGTCGGAATACAGATTCCGACTCCCAATGACTGCACTGGGTTGGCCTGCCAGTCGATCGAAAATGGAGTTTTTTAAGTACCTGAGTGGCGCACTGTACCAATGCTTATCGGAATGGACGGGCCGACCCGATATTGTCGTCGCACACCGTCTCCATCGGAGAAACATCGGTTCTGAGCATGATTTCAGTCAGGTGCTCGGATGGTTTGCCGGGGACGTTCCCGTTAAAGTCACCGTGAAGCCAGATCACTCATTGAGTGAAACGGCCGCCACATTTCGCGAGCAGTTTGCGTCAATTCCGATGGGAGGAGTGTCCTACGAGATACTGGCCAATGCTGGGGAAATTCCGGCTTGCCACGACGTGTGTCCCGTCCGCCTGAATTATTACCCGGGCAATTTGGCAATGGACGACGTGGAAATCGATTTTCAGAAATTCGAAGCGCCGTCTCATGAACGCTTGTACGTGCTCGACTTGATCGTATCTCCCAACAAGGAGGATTGCGTCTTTATCGTCCGCTATTCAAGGGAGCATTTTACTCAAGACGCCATGAGTCAAATGGTCAGGAGGTGGGTCGGTGCATTGCAAAATGGTGAAGGCGTGGCTCTCAGAAATGTCGTGACCAGTACGCGCTTGCACTAAGAGCGACGGTTAGTGCGTGGTTCCATCACGCCAGTCTTGTTTTGAAACGATAGAGCAACCTTTGTGTCCGCAAGATGCTTGAGACGTTTCTCATAATTCGAGACGATGCGGTATCCTTTGCCATGCCCAAAGATTCGAGTCTCATCATCGGTTACGCGAACACCTTTCACGACCCTGCGATCGCGTTTTGCGCGGACGGAGAATTGTTCGCCGAAGCCATCGAGCGGCCGGCTCAGGTGAAACGTGCACTTTGGATGGGTGGTGTGCACTATGCGCTCCGATCGATAAGGCGTGCGTTGCGGGATCTGGGAGCCGGCTCACCCGAGGACATTGTGATGCGGACCAGCTGGGCACCCAACTTTTCCGTGCGGATCATCTGTCTGGTTTGGAGTTTTTTCTACCGTTGGATCGAGCCGTCGCGCTTCTCCACCGCGCTCGACTTGCCAAACCACCAAGGCTCTTTTTTTGGTTTCGTTGCTTTCTCGCAGATCAATTTCCGGGCGCAGGTGCCGCTCACGACCTTTATGATCCGCCACGAACTCCTGCCCGGCAAGAACCCGCGCATCCAAGTCGAGCCCACGTCGCACCACTTAGCCCACGCTGCAACCGCCGTGTATACGTCGCCTTTTCGGGAGTGCGCCGTCATGGTGCTCGACGGCTCGGGCGAAGGTGAGTCGTCCACATTTTTTCATTACGCGGACGGGCGTTTTCGGCTGATTGAGAGAAACCCGTACGTGCACAGCTTAGGGTTTCTTTACGCGTCGATCACGCATGCCTGCGGCTTTTCTGCAGCCGAAGGCGATGAGTGGAAAGTGATGGGCCTCGCTGCCTATGGACAGCCAGTGCCAAAGCTGTACGATTTTTTCCGGGAGCGCATCGAAGTCAAAGGTCTGCGCGTCCGGCAGCGTATTAACCGGTCCGATCTCAGGATGCTCGAGCGCATGGTCGGTGGCTTTCGGGCACCGACCGACCCAGACATCGAGCGAATGGCCGACCTCGCGTTCAATTTCCAGGCGTGTTTCGCAGATGTCGTCTGCGATCTGGCAACGAACCTCCGGGAAATGGGCCTGTCGGAAAATCTCGCCTTTTCTGGCGGCTGCGCCCTGAACTCGTCAGCCAACGGGCAAATCCTGCGCCGGAGCGGCTTCCGCTCGTTGCACGTGCCATCAGCGCCAGGCGACGACGGGAACGCATTAGGGCTCGTCTTGTTCGAACGTTTTCGTCGTGTTGCCCGCACGACGTTTGAGCGCATGCCCCCCTATTTGGGAAGTAACATCGATCAAGTGCAATTGAAACAGGTGCTCGGGTTGGGCGCCTTCCGCCACCGAATCTTCGATTCGGATCAAGAACTGTGCGCTCACGTCGCCAGCGCCATCGCCGACGGGCAGATCATCGGCTGGATGCAAGGGCGCGCTGAGTTCGGTCCGCGCGCGCTGGGTAATCGGTCGATCCTGGCCGACCCGCGCTGCGTGAAAATGAAAGACCGCATCAACGCTTCGGTAAAGTTCCGCGAAGAATACCGCCCGTTCGCACCATCGATTCTCAAAGAGCACGTGGCTGAATACTTTGAAGACGCACAGGATAGCCCGTACATGGATCGCACCTTGCCTTTCCGCGCCGACGCAAGAGACAAAGTGCCGGCGGTGGTGCACAAAGATGGCACCGGCCGCCTGCAAACGGTCGAGAAGGCATGGAATCCGCGCTACTGGTGCTTGATCGACGCGTTTAAGGAGCATACTGGAGTGCCGATGCTGCTGAATACATCGCTTAATGTAATGGGCAAACCCATCGTCCACGGCATCGAAGACGCCCTGACAATGTTTTTCACCACTGGGCTTGATCGCTTGGTCATCGATCGAGTCGTGCTCGAAAAAGACACCTCGCCGGGCTAAATGGTTCCGACGCTGCTACGAGGCTTCTTTGCGCCCCCCCCGGAACGTGTCGTCTTACCGTTCCTTTTCGACGGCGGGGGGTATCTATTTCGGGTGGACAATGCCGCGGGTGGACTTGATCAAGCATCAGTCCGTGAGCTTTGATTTTGTCCAATTGATTTGGCCCACGCCTTTGTAAGGTTTTTTGAATTCGCAGCAGGGGCCATGTCGCTCATTTTTGCTATACGCTGGTTTTAACAGGGGAGAGTGCTTTGAGTCCAATCGCAGCCAACGTGATATTTTATGCCGCCAATCTTCTCTACCTTCTTGCCTACGTGCTGCTCGTCGGATGGCCTCGCTCTGCTTTTGTTACACGCAAATGGGTGCCGCTAATGCATCCTCTATTGTTGGCGATTCCGTATGCTGTCTTGGCGGGACCGCACCTGATCGCGGCAATTCCAAAATATTGTTCGCTCGCTGGTGTCGCTTTGCTTATGACAGATGACGACATTCGACTGGCTGCTTGGCTCGACTTGATGGCCCTTCTTCCTGTTACTTTTTCATTTGTCGTGCGCGACTTGGTGGCGCGCGGAGCGTCCCGAGTAAAAATTACCATCATTGTGCTGCTCGGTTCGGCGTTTGCGCCTATCGGTTTTGCCTGTTTTGCGATCGAAAAATGGCTTGCGTCGCGCCGTTCTGCGGCTCAAGCAAACAGTTTCGAATTCTAATTCCTAGAACCTTGGAAAAAACCGCCTCTGCGCAGGAATGAGCAGTGTCTTACGAGATGCTGGCGAACACGGGAGAAATTATGAGGTCTGCCCCGTACGCCTGAATTACTGCTCATATCTGGCGGGAGACGATGTGGACGTCGATTTTCACAAATTCTAAGCCCCGTCTCATGAACGCTTGTACTTACTCGACCTGATAGTCATGGTCCCGTCAAAGTCGCGCAAGTCGTTGAGTCGAGGTAGATCCCTTGCTGACGCGCGGGCTACTGACTTGAGTCTCCGACCTGTTCAGTAGCCCGACCGTAAGGGAGGGCTCGCGACTTTGACGGAACCCTGACCTGATAGTATCCCCCGCCAAAGGGGATTGTCGGCATTCCAGAGGGTGTTTCACTGAGGCCGCGATCAGCCAGTTGGTGGTTGGGTAGACGCACTTCAAAATGACGAAGCCGCTCTCATCAGAAACGCCGCTCCCGGCGCGGCCTTGCGGTGAAAGTGGCGATGCTCCATGGCATCACTCTGGATTATGGCGCGGAGCGGATGACTGGGTGTTTGCGTGATCCGAGAATGAAAGGTGATTGTTCGACCAGATCTTCAAGCTCCGTGTTCCGGATGGCGCAGCGCACCAGCGGTGTCGTCATATAGGTGGTGACGACAGCCATGAGAACAAGCATGCAGAAGACGCTACGAGGAATGATCCCGAGATCGTAGCCGAGATTGATGACGATCAGTTCCATGAGGCCGCGCGTGTTCATGAGAATGCCAATGGTTGCCGATGTTTTCCACGACAGGCGGCCGGCAATGCGGCCCGCGAGAGGCATCCGCCCAGTTTGCCTGGGAATCGCATTCGGTCTTGCGATGTACCTGATTGTTCGGCCGATCCTCAGGCGCTGGGTTCGGCGCACACTCGATCGTGAAGGTTCCGATGTGTCTCTCACCACACTGGCGGCGTTGATGGTGATTGTATTTGTTTCCGCGGCAATGACGAACCTGATTGGCATCTTCTCCATAATCGGCGTATTCGGCGCGGTTCTTTCCGCCGAAGACTCCTTCCGTGAAACCATCGGACTGCGCCTGAAGGATTTCACCACGGCGTTTTTCCTGCCGATTTTTTTACCTACACGGGACTGAGAACAGATATCGCATCCATACAAGGAGCCAGCGGGTGGGGTATCTGCGCCGTCATCATTGGAGCCGCGAATCGTTTCAAAGACCATTAGCAGGGTGTGAACCGGTCTGATCTCGGAGCGTACGATTGCTGCAACCACCGTGAGGATGATCCAGCCTGCCGCGTCGTTGATCGCTGCTGAGGTAATCGTGATCGTGTCGATGGGACTGCGGCGGATGTTGAGATCCATCATGATGCGAGCCAGTACCGGCATCGCGGTGACAGAAAGCGCCGTTGCCATGATGAGCGAAAAGCCCAGGCGATGAATTCCGGCGCCTACCCAGGGATAGATGATCTGCGAAACCAGGAATCCAAGGCCGAATGGCACGAGGATCCCGACAAAGCTGGTCCTGATAGCCGTACGGCCGTTCGTGCGAAGGTGTGTTAAGTCGAGTTCGAGACCGACCATGAACATCAGGAGGATCAGACCGAGCTGACTTATGACGCTGAAGATCGGCACAACCGATGCCGTGAAAATGTGCTCGAAAACGCCAGGGGTGAGTTTTCCGAAGAAGGAAGGGCCGAGAATGAGGCCGGCAGCGATTTCGCCGCAAACTCGCGGCTGGCCGATCCTGCGGAAGAGGTCGCCGAAAGCCTGGCAACGGTAATGATAACGATGAGCTGAATCAAAACCTCGAGAACTATAGTCTCAACGCTCGAACTTGCCGACCCACTCATCGATCATCCCGCGCCTTAAATTTACTGCTTTTGATCGCGCTTGAAGTTATTAATTTGTGCTTCGGGCAGTGATCTCTAACGAAGGCATCTTCGTCCGAAAGTCATTCAACGTCAATACGCCTATTTGTCCTCCAAACTGCAGGTTTCACGGACGTTCAGCCACCGAGTTTGGACCGCCGAGGCCCTCGGCGATCGGCAGTGGGTGTTTCGAATCATGTGTTGACAGAATGTGGGCACTTCGATTCTCTTCGCTAGGTCTTTCCATAGGTGTCATCGTGAGATAAGATCGGCCAGAAAAGAACGGCTCTTTGGCGGCCGCGCCCCCCTACGGTCAAAGATTGACCTTACGTCATTCAAGAGAGTCCCAGAGGCGGTACGAACGATCGACGGAATGAGGCATCGATCGCTGTTTTCCGTGGTCGCTGATGACGCGCTAGTGCTGACTTCATTCCCGAATAGAGCGCAGGGATTTAGATCACAATGTCGACCTTCGTTTTCCCCGGCCAGGGATCTCAACAAAAAGGGATGGGCAAGGACCTCTTCACGAGACATCCGGATCTTTTAGACATCGCCGAGAGAGTTCTGGGTTATTCCATGAGAGAGTTGTGCCTGGATGACCCGAAGGGCTTGCTGAGCGAAACCCAATTCACCCAGCCGGCACTTTATGTCGTCAACGCACTGACCTATTTTTCCACCGTTGAATCAAAAGGAAAACGTCCGGACTACCTCGCAGGTCACAGCCTTGGCGAGTACAATGCGCTGCTCGCCGCCGAAGTGATCGATTTTGAAACGGGGCTGCGACTTGTCCAGAAGCGGGGCGAGCTAATGGCGAAGGTCAAGGGCGGAGGAATGGCCGCGATTGTCGGTCTTTCAGACCACGACATTGAGAAAATTCTTTGCGAGAATTCATTCACCAGTATTGATATCGCCAATCGCAACACACCGTCGCAGTTCGTCATCTCGGGCCTTGTCGAAGAGATCCAGAGATCGAAGCCGGCATTTGAGTCGGCTGGAGCGCGGCTGTTCCTTCCCTTGAGAGTAAGCGCCCCGTTCCATTCCCGCCATATGGCAAGCGCCCGAAGCGAATTCGCGGAGTTTCTGAGCACAGTTCGATTGTTGCGACCGAAGGTGCCAGTCATTTCCAACGTCGAGGCACGGCCCTATGCGGAAAGTAGAATTCGCGAGCTGCTGGCAGAGCAGATTACAAGTCCGGTCCACTGGACGGAAACCATCCAGTATTTGATGGCGCTAGGGGAAACTGAATTTGTGGAACTGGGACCAGGCTTGGTATTAAGCGGACTCATTAAAAAGATCCAGCAGGAGGTAGTGCCCCTTCCAATGCCCGTCGAAGAACCTCCCGCACGCGCCGCGGAACCGGCAAGACCGGTCATACGGCAGGCAGGCGGGGTAAGACATGGAATCACGGCAGAGTCGCTGGGAAGTTGTGAATTCCGGGAACATTACAAGGTTCGTTATGCCTACGTTGCCGGATCGATGTACAAGGGAATCGCTTCAAAAGAACTTGTGGCGAGGATGGCCAAAGCCGGCTTCCTGGCTTTTCTGGGCACCGGAGGATTGAGCCCGTCGAGGATCGAGGAGGATCTCCGGTATCTTCAAACGGAATTGAATGAGGGCCAGACATTCGGCGCAAACCTGCTGAGCAATCTTGTATTCCCAACGCTCGAAGATGAGACCGTCGATCTGTTCCTCAAAAACGGCATTCGATACGTCGAAGCATCGGCTTACATGCAGATGACGCCCAGCCTGGTGCGCTTTCGGCTGAAGAACATCTATCGAGGCGCAAATGGCGAGGTGGTCGTTCCGAATAACATACTTGCTAAAGCGTCTCGACCTGAGGTTGCAGAGGCGTTCATGAGTCCTCCGCCCGGTCACATCGTTGAGAAACTCCTGCATGCGGGTGCCATCACGATCGCAGAGGCGGAACTGGGTAAACGGATTCCCATGGCGGGAGATATCTGTGTCGAATCTGATTCGGGGGGGCATACGGACCAGGGTGTCGCCCTCGTATTGATGCCTGCAATATTGCACCTCCGGGATCGCATCACGAGCAAGTACTCATATCGGGACAAGATACGAATCGGCGCAGCCGGCGGCATCGGAACATCGGAAGCCGCGGCCGCTTCATTTATTCTGGGTGCAGATTTCATTCTGACCGGTTCGATTAATCAATGCACGGTGGAGGCTGGAACCAGCGACGCGGTTAAGGACATGCTGCAGGACATGAATGTCCAGCATACCGCATACGCTCCCGCCGGAGATATGTTCGAGCTTGGCGCAAAGGTTCAGGTGTTGAGGCGGGGCGTCCTTTTCCCCGCGCGCGCAAATAAGCTGTATGACCTGTACGTGCACCACAATTCGATCGCGGAAATCGATGAGGGCACGCGTAGGCAGATCCAGGAAAAGTATTTCAGGCGCAGCTTTGAAGAAGTCTGGAAGGAAACGCGTGAGTTCTATCTAAGAAGCAAGCCGGATGAAATTGAGAAGGCCGAGCGGAACGCGAAGCACCAGATGAGTTTGATGTTTCGTTGGTATTTCATTCATACGATGCGTCTTGCATTGAGCGGTGATCCTGAACAGAAAGTGGATTACCAGGTCCACACTGGCCCAGCTTTAGGTGCGTTTAATCAATGGGTGAAGGGCTCCCACCTGGAGAATTGGCGAAAGCGCCATGTCGACGAACTTGCGGAGCATATCATGAACGGTACGGCCGAAGTTCTTCGAAGCCGTTTCCATGAGATGCAGGTTTAAGGGCTCGCCTGAGAAGTACGAGCCGGGACGTCCGGGAGCCATTCAAGCAAGCTGTATGCGGTGTGAAGGAATAAGTCCACTTCAGTGCTGAGACTCTACCCATGCTTTCGATTCTGAACACGTTATGTCATGGCTATGTTGCCATACCTGTCATTCAGGCATGCCGCAGACAGCGAGTCTTTGATGGTTGGCGCGTTGGCGAGGGTATTCGATTTTTGACGCTGGTAAGCAAGTCCGCGGCAAATCCCGGATATCTGCGGATCGCATTGTCCGTGTTGGAAGCACTCGGGTGGATTAGCAGGGACGGCGACACGTATCAACTCACCGAGGAAATCGATCTCGACATCATCCCTGAAGACGTTATTGATTTGTATCAGGTCGCCCCGGAACAGATATTCACAGATACATCGGTCCAACTCAAGCTGAGCCGATGGCTGGCAGAACTCAGGAACAGGCACGGCAGTTCAAACGAACTTTCTAGACTAGCCGAGGGCGCGCTCCTGCTGCCCGTCGTTATTGCATTGCGGAAGGCCTTCGTTCCGGAGCAAACCTCGTTGCCTCAAGCGATGGACTCGGAGCTGAGACGCGAATTATGTGGTCTATTTGTCGCGAAAGGCTGGGGACATGAGGAGGGGAGCGAGTTTTGTTTTTCCAATCCTGGCAGGGAACTCATTGAACGTGCGTATGTGACGGCTATAGCTGTCTCCTACCGCCCGATGCTCGCCAGAATGGACGAGCTGCTCTTCGGGAATTCCGCCGCAGTCTTTGAGAGAGACGAATCCGTCGGGGAAACTCATATAGACCGGCAAATGAACGTTATTGCCAGCGGCTTCCAGCATCAACGCTACTTCGAGGATGCGGAACATCATCTATTGACGATCTTCAGCGATACACCACTTGCAGAACAACCTCGGTATATAGCGGATATCGGATGTGGAGACGGAACGTTTTTGAGGAACCTCTATGCAGCGATCTGTTCGAAGACTGCACGGGGACGGAGCCTGACAACGTATCCGCTATTGGTAGTCGGTGTCGATTACAACCAGGCTGCGTTGATCGAGACCGAGAAGACACTAAAGGGCATACCACATCTCACCTTCCCTGGAGATATCAGCGATCCGCAGCAAATTGCGAATGATCTCAGAAAACATGGGATCTCAGATCCCGAGAATACTCTCTACTTCCGCTCGTTTCTCGACCACAATTTTAGGTATAAGGCGGCTCCGCCGGAACGTCAGGACTTACTCGACGAGTTTCCGCTTGTTCCTGGAAGCCATTATGTCGATGGCAAAGGTCATGCAGTTGATGGGAAGCAATTACTGAACGCCTGGCGAGCGCATCTCCAGCGATGGGCTGCCATCGACAACCGGCATGGATTGGTCGTGCTGGAATCGCACTGCTTGCCGCCATCCTTGAGCAACCGGTACTTTGAACGTACCGAGAGCTTTTACTTTGATGCGGTACACGCGCTATCCGGACAGTATCTGATCGACGCAGAAGTTTTCATCATTCTCGCCGCAGGCGCCGGTTTGTTTCCTAAAGAACCGCCAGTTCGGTATCCGAAGACGCTGCCTTTCTGCAGGATTACGCTCAGCCATTTTGAGAAGCGTGATTACGTTGTCCGTCACGCTCAACTACGAGATCTGGATGCGCTGCTCGAAATCGAACAGCAGTGCTGGGCCCCGGAACTTCAGACCCCGCGCAGCGATATCCTGCAGCGCCTTAAAGTTTATCCTCAAGGGCAGTTTGTTCTGGAACTTGATGGCAGGGTAGCCGGTGTCATTTACTCGCAACGCATCGAGAACGAACAAGTACTGAACGGCGCAACTGTTGATCTTGTGAGCCGCTTTCATCGTGATGACGGTGCGGTCGTTCAGTTATTAGCACTAAATGTGCTTCCAGCTCTGCAGGGGCGACAGCTGGGAGATGAACTGCTCAAGTTCATGTTACAGCGTTGCAGTCTGATGAATGGGGTTGGAAAAGTCGTTGGCGTCACGATTTGTAAGGACCATGTTCTTGAGAAAGGACGAACGAGGTTCCTCGATTATGTTCGTTCTTGTGATGAACATGGGTCATTGCTGGATCCCAACTTGCGGTTTCATGAGTTTCATGGGGCGACAATTGGCGAGGTTATCGAAGGATACCGGCCCAAGGATGTTCAGAACGAAGCTCGAGGCGTCCTGATTCATTACGATATTTACAACCTCAAGCGTAAAACGGGTCTTGAGGCTGAGGCGCTAAAGACGGAGCCGAGTCGTGGTTCACGCCCGGAAATCGATGGCGATTTGCGTCACTTCGTCGAGACGTCAATACTGCGTTGTCTCGGTGAACGCAAAGCGCCTGCGTACGCGCCGGACCGGCCACTGATGGAGATGGGGTTGGATTCGGCGGACTTGCTCGAACTGAATGAGTTGTTGTCCAGTAGATTCAACCTCAGCTTAGAGCCGGCATTCTTTTTTGAGCACAAAACGTGTAATCGAATTCTGGGCTACCTTGCATCTCGCCTGGGGGGCGGGTCCGGAGTAGTTGCCGATAGAATTGATTCCTCCACTCATCAGTCAAGAGTCGGTGGCAAGGGTGAACAGGATGGAGTTGCCATTATCGGTATTGCCACCCGATTACCAGGAGGCATATCCACGATTGGGGAGTTGTGGAAGCTGCTCAAGGATGGGAGGAGTGCCATTGGTTCGCTTCCAGCCGGACGGTGGAGGTGGCCTGCCGACATTGATCCACGCGCCCGGCATACGGGCATTGACCGGGGCGGATTCTTAGAACGACTCGATACATTCGATGCGGCCTTTTTCCGAATCTCGCCGAAGGAAGCGGAGCTGATGGATCCCCAGCAACGCATCCTGATGGAACTGGCATGGCACGCGATTGAAGATGCGGGATACCGCCAGGAGTCCTTGGCGGATACGAAAACCGCTGTGTTTATCGGCGCCAGCAGTTCGGATTATCTTCGTCTGCTTGACGAGGCTCCCGTTCCGGTTGAGGCTCATTTTGGCACTGGCAATTCAATGGCGATTCTAGCGAATCGCTTGTCCTATTTCTTCGACTTTCATGGTCCTAGCCTGCAAATCGACACCGCGTGTTCCAGTTCGCTGGTGGCCTTGCATTATGCAGTGCAATCCCTGCGGACCGGCGAGTCCTCCCAGGCCCTGGTTGGTGGCATCCATCTGATGTGTCACCCGGCAAATACGATCGCCTATTATAACGCCGGAATGTTGTCACACAGCGGAGCTTGCAGAACTTTTGATGCACGGGCAGATGGTTACGTGCGTTCGGAAGGCGCCGTGATGATACTCATCAAGCCCTTGAAAGCCGCCGAGGTTGATGGAGATCCCATATACGCGGTGATCAAAGGCACCGCGATTAATCACGGGGGGCAAGCGAGCGGGCTGACAGTTCCTAACCCGGAAAAACAGGCGAATTTGCTGCAAACCGCCTGGGAAGCCGCTGGCGTTTCCCCGTCGACCATTAGCTATATCGAAATGCACGGGACTGGTACCCCCCTCGGCGACCCAATCGAGGTCGAAGGCATCCGGCGAGCGTTTTTAGGAGCGGGATCAAGTCATGACAGTTCATGCGGATTGGGTTCAGTTAAAACGAATTTGGGGCATCTCGAAGCGGCAGCCGGACTTGCTGGTCTTCTAAAAGTTGTCCTCAGTTTGCGCCATCGGGAACTTCCGGCTCCGGTTCACCTGCGAGAAATTAATCGGCACATTCACACAGAAAACAGCCCGCTGTATGTTGTTCGTGAAAACCAGGATTGGGTGAAGCCTCAATTGAGTGATCGACGCCGAGCCGGTGTTAGCAGCTTTGGTTTCGGTGGCGCGAACGCTCACGCAGTTCTTGAGGAGTATCCCTTTTCGCCACGCTCAACAATGAACGCTACTATGAACGCTGGGCGGTCCTATCTATATGTTTTGTCTGCGAGAACCGATGAGCGTTTGCACGCCTATGCAGAACGACATGTTCATTGGCTGTCCACGAGAGAGCTGGGAATTTCGATGGATGATTTGACCTATACCCTTCAAATAGGTCGACAGTCGATGGACTCGCGATTGGCTCTGGTAGCCAAGGACAGAGCAGACTTGATTGAAAAGCTCAAGCTGTTTTGCAGTCACTCCGAGTCAGCCGGCGGTTATTTCCAAAATACGATCCGATTCGACGCCACAGACATAGGGCATCCCCACACCGATGTCCCCCAGGATGAGGAAGTAGGGATTGCTCTAGAAAAGGGAGACTTGCAGACGATCGCGAAACTATGGACTTCCGGTGCATCGATTCCCTGGAAGGTTCTTCATCGTGATGGGCATCCCCAGAGAATCGAACTACCAACGTATCCGTTTGCTCCAATATCCCATTGGTTCAAGCCTCATGACCATTTACTGGGTGTTGGACCTGACGCCAATACTCCGGATGTGATCCTTCACCCTCTTGTGCAGAGGAACACCTCGGACCTCTTGCAGCATCACTTTACGTCAACCTTCAGAGGTCATGAGTTTTTCCTGAGTGATCATGAGGTCGATGGATGCAGGACGTTACCTGGTGTGGCGACTATCGAGATGGTGCGAATTGCCTGTGAAATCGCGACCGGAGCAACAATCAATGCCACGTCAGGTCTCCATTTTTCGTCGGTCATTTGGACCCAACCGGTCCAAGTGGGTGCCAAACCACAAACAGTTCATATCAAATTGAGTCCGAACGTCGACGACCGCATTGCCTATGAAATCTATTCAGACTCAGAGACCTCGTCCGGGCGGACACTTGTTCATGGTCAGGGCAGCGTTATAGCCCGCGGCTTCGATTCCATTCCGAGATTGGACCTTCTCCGATTGCAGGACCAAACGAGCAACCGTCGATTGGGTTCGGACGAGTTTTATAACCATTTTCGGGAGGAAGGTATCAGTTACGGCCCGGGGCATCAGGGCGTATGCGAGATGTTCATCGGCACGGATGAGGCTCTAGCCAGGATTTCCCTTCCGCCTTCGATCGCGCCAACAGCGCGTGACTACGTACTCCATCCCAGCATGGTCGACTCCGCCTTGCAGGCGGGTATAGCTCTGCAAAGTGTAGGTAATCCGCGGAACGGAAATCCCATATTGCCGTTTTCCGTGGAGTCCATTGAGGTGTTCGGGGGAACCCGGGAGGCAATGTGGGCCTGGGTACGGTTTGGAAATCACGAACCGCAGAATAGCGGACAGTTACGTTCCGTGAATATAGATCTTTTTGATGAATCCGGAAGCGTTTGCATGCGATTCAGGAAGTTGTCCGCGCGCCGGGCACGGGGAAATCGAGTTACATCAGCAACGCAAGACGCAGATACCCTGCCTGAGCCGAACGAATCGTCACCTGCTCCGATAATGGTCAAGCCGGTATGGACACCATATCGTCCCTCGGTAACTCCTCCGTCGATGATCGATAAGAGTCCAAGAGTATTGGTATTCGCTGCAGACAAGCGCGTCATGCCTGCAGTGGAGAGGATGTTTCCAAACAGCGAATTCGCTGAAGTGGCCACCGATTGGACCGAACCTGCAACACTCGAGCACCTTGCAGAATACGGAGAAATCAATCAGATCGTTTGGTTTGCCGCTGACCCGCTGGGCGGATCCGTGTCTGATCAGTTCGTTATCGACAGTCAACGCAACGGTGTGCTCGGATTGTTCAACCTCATCAAAGCGTTGCTTCATCAGGGATATGGTGCGCGGGAGATGGCTTGGACTATATGCACCGCGCAGACACTAGCCATTGGGATGAACGACCGTGTTGATCCAACCAATGCCAGTATCCATGGACTCGTTGGCAGCCTGGCAAAGGAGTTTACAAACTGGCACATTCGACTGATTGATTTGGAATCGGGCTGGTCTGAATCACTGAACTCTCTTTTCTATCTTCCTTATGATGCGTCCGGAAGCCCTATTGCATACCGCCGGGGGCAATGGTTTCGGCGGGAGTTCATTCCAGTCCGGGAACTCTCCGGGCGAGAACATCTGTTGAGGAAGAACGGGATCTACGTTGTCGTTGGCGGTGCAGGTGGGATCGGCGAAGAATGGAGCCGGTGGCTGATCGAGCGATATCAGGCACAGGTGATATGGATAGGGCGCCGGGAAAAAGACAGTTTAATACAGAGACAAATAGATGATCTCGAGGCGTTCGGACCCGCGCCTTACTATATTTCTGCCGACGGTGCCAATCGACAGTCTCTGCAGGCGGCGTACGACGAGATCAAGACACGTTTTCCGAAAATCAACGGCGTCGTTCATTCGGCAATTGTCCTGAAAGATAGCAGCCTCTCTAATATGACTCTCGAACAATTCACGGCGAGTCTCGAGGCGAATGTCGACATTTGCGTGCGGATTGCCCAGGTGTTTGATCCTGAAACCCTGGATTTCGTTCTGTTTTTCTCGTCGATACAGTCGTTTTGTACGTTTGGTGGCCAGAGTAATTACGCTGCCGGCTGCACTTTCAAGGACGCCTTTGCCAATCGGCTTCGTCAGGATTGGTCATGTGCTGTCAAGGTGGTGAATTGGGGCTACTGGGGTTCCGTCGGAGTCGTTGCCAGCGACTATTACCGTGAATCGATGGCGTTGAAAGGCTTCGGCTCTATCGAGCCGAAAGAGGGCTTCGAACTGCTGGAACGACTCATCGATGGTCCGGTGGATCAACTCGCAATCCTGAAGACGTTGAGAAGTGGTGTCATCGATGGAATGCTCGAAGACGAATGGCTCACTACGGATGCCGGGAACGGCGCGGCGGTCGGCACGAAGTTTGAGAATTGGCTCCCGCGGATTCCGCAGTTGAAGGCCACACTCGTTGATGGGGGTTTGAGTTTGCCCGGGTTGACGCCGATACTCGGAAAAGTGCTTTGGGGGTGCATCCAGGCGCTCGGTTTTTCCGGCAGGAATCAAGCGTCTATTGCTGCAATCAAGGATGCCATTGATGGAAGCGGGAGATACCAACGTTGGGTAGAAGAAAGCTTGGCCATCCTGGAGCGGCTGAACCATCTTCATATCGATGGCGATACCTGCTTTGCCACCGATCCGACGCTCCTGCGAATGGAGGACGTATGGAGCGAATGGAGTGTTCACAAACAACGCTATCTTTCCAACCCTGACACAAGGTCACAAGTTGTTCTGCTGGACGAATGCCTGCGAAATCTGCAGGAGATATTGACAGGTAAAGTGCTGGCTACGGACGTGATCTTTGCTGGTTCGTCGACCGAGCTAGCAGGAGGTATCTACAAGAATAATCAGATTGCGGACTATTTCAATATCACTCTTGCCACGATCGTTAAGGCTTACATCGAAGAACGGATCAAGACTGCTAACTCATCCAAGTGCCGGATTCTTGAAATTGGCGCGGGTACGGGTGGAACCACGACGGCGTTGGTATCCATTCTTGCGCCGTTACGAGACCAGATATCGGAGTATTGCTTTACTGATATTTCCTCTGCATTTCTTACGAGAGCTCAGGAGCAGTTTGGCCAGGATTGGCCGAACTTCGTGACGCGCAGGTTTGATGTCGAGAAGCCTTTGGCGAAACAGTCAATTTGCCTGGCCGGCTACGATGTTGTCGTTGCTGCGAATGTTTTACACGCCACCCGCGATATCCGCAACACCCTGCGCAACGCCAAGGCAGTATTGCGTAGAGATGGCCTGCTTGTCCTCAACGAATTGAGTGCCAACTCTCTATTTCTTCATCTTACTTTCGGGCTGCTGAAAGGCTGGTGGCTGTACGTCGACTCTGAGCTTCGCATACCGGGCTGTCCCGGGTTGCACCCGGACACTTGGCGGAGCGTGCTGGAAAACGAGGGGTTTCGATCGGTGGCCTTGCCGGCGGCAAGCGCACATCACTTCGGACAACAGATCGTCGTTGCACAGAGTGACGGCGTTATTCGCCAGCGTCGATCCGTGAGTTCGACTCTCTATCCGTCATCCGAGGCAAAGCGCTCGGCTCCGAGTAACGCCAGCCCATCAGTTTCCAGCGGTAGGGTTGCCATGGCGCCGCGTGTCGAGGAGGTTGGAGCGATGATGGAAGTCCCGGATCAAATGATTGAGAACCGGGTCAAGACAATGGTACGGGAGTCTATCGCTGCGAATCTCAAGATGGATGAAGCCGACATCCAGAATGGCCGGGTGTTTTCAGATTACGGAGTCGATTCCATTATTGGCGTGCAACTAGTCAATCAGATTAATCGACGTTGTAATATCGTCATACCAACAACGGCGCTATTCGACTACAACAACGTCAATGAGTTGTCGGCGTTTGTTACCAGACAATTCAAGCCTGTGCTGGTTTCATCCCTGCTCAATGGTCCAGTCAATCGCGTTGTAACCGCGGACAAGCCACCGGAATCGGATGCAGTTCCCCGTGTGGCATTCTCGCCAGGCGAAGTGTTCTCTCAGCGTGTTGTGATCGAGAGACCCGGAGGAGTGAGTGATATAGAGATTACCCGATCACCGGTTCCGCTATTGGGCACACATGAGGTTCGTGTCGCCGTCCGCGCTTCTTCCTTGAATTTTGCCGATCTCCTGTGCGTCAAAGGACTCTATCCGAATATGCCGGGTTATCCATTTACTCCGGGTATCGAGGCAAGTGGTGTCGTGGTGGCTGTAGGCACTTCAGTCCAATCGGTTCGGGTGGGCGAATCGGTCATTGCCTTTATGGGTATGAACATGGGCGGACACGCGAGTGTGATTACCTGTTCAGAGGACTGTGTTCTGAAGAAGCCGGAAGGGATCTCATTTGAGGAAGCCTGTTCGTTGCCGGCCGTGGGCATCACCATGGTTTACGCATTTCGGAAAGCGCAGTTGCGGAGAGGCGAGACGATTCTGATTCAGACGGCGGCTGGGGGCACCGGATTGGTGGCCGTTCAGCTGGCGCAATACCATGGTGGGGAAATCTATGCCACTGCGGGTTCAAGCGAGAAGTTGGACTATTTACGGCAGCTTGGCGTCCCTCATACCATCAACTACAGGCAGGCAGATTTTGCAGCCGAGATAAGGCGGCTGACGCAGGGAAGAGGAGTGGATGTCGTCATCAACACCTTGCACGGTGACGCGATCCAGAAAGGCATGAATTGTTTATCCGCTGGTGGACGCTACATCGAAGTGGCAATGACCGCTTTGAAATCCGCAAAGGCGATCGACCTGTCCGTGTTGAACAGCAATCAGTCATTTCACAGCGTTGATTTATTGAAGTTGGCAACGGAAGAGCGCCAAACATTTATTGCCTGTTATGAGGAAATGATCGGATTGGTTTCACGAGGAGTTCTCCGTCCGACGATCAGTCACATTCTGCCGTTCGACCGCATCAAAGAGGCCTATGCGTGCCTCGAAGACCGGCGCAGCATCGGCAAGGTTGTCATTTCGGTTCCGGAAGCGATGACGCGGGATCAGGGAATGCCTGTCAGTGCTGCATCCCGGGACCGAATTACCGCCGATCCGGCCTTGTCCGGGGTCAGAGAACCGATAGCAGTCGTTGGGATGAGCGGTCGCTTTGCGAAGTCGCCTTCGCTGGCCGACTTGTGGAAACACCTGGCTAATGGAGATGATCTGGTTGACGAGGTGAAGCGCTGGGATCTTCGCCAGGCCTACTCTGAGGATTTTCAGGAGACTGAAAATGGTTGCTACGATGGCGGGCTATTGCAGGATATCGATAAGTTTGATCCGGCGTTCTTCGATATTTCCGCTCTCGAAGCGACCCACATGGATCCGCAACAGCGGCTGTTCCTCGAGGAGTCGTGGAAGGCGCTGGAGGATGCGGGTTATGCCGGAGTGACCACTGAAGGAAGAAGATGTGGGGTGTATGTCGGCTGCACGAGCGGCGACTATTACCGCCTGAGACCAAAGCGCTCCCCGGCACACTCTTTCTGGGGGAATGCCGGATCGGTCATTCCTGCACGCATTGCCTATTATCTGAATCTTCGCGGACCGGCAATCGCCATCGATACCGCTTGTTCAAGTTCGCTTGTGGCCATACACATGGCGGGCGAGGCATTGCGGACACGAGAAACCGAACTCGCTTTGGCCGGTGGCGTCTTCCTTTTCTCCACGGAAGACTTCTATCTTTCGGCGAACAAAGCCGGAATGCTCTCTCCAAGGGGACGCTGCCATGCGTTCGACGGACGCGCTGATGGTTTTGTACCCGGCGAAGGCGTTGGCGTTCTCGTCCTCAAGCGGCTGAATGATGCGATCACGGACGGCGACCACATTTATGGAGTGATTCGCGGTTCAGGGCTCAATCAGGATGGTAAGACCAATGGGTTAACCGCTCCGAGTGCAAATTCCCAACAGCGACTGGAACGTCAAGTCTACGAAACGTTCTCCATTCACCCGGAACGAATTCAAATGCTTGAGGCTCATGGTACCGGCACCAAGTTAGGAGACCCGATTGAGTTCGAGGCTTTAACGCAAGCCTTTCGCAAGGATACTCAGGAAAGCGGTTTCTGTGCGATCGGCTCGATAAAGTCAAATCTCGGCCATACGGGAACGGCTGCCGGCGTAGCCGGTGTGCTCAAAATCCTGCTTTCTCTACAACACAAACAGATTCCACCCACATTGCATTTTCAGTCTGGCAATCCGTCCATTCGGTTCACTGAAAGTCCGTTCTATGTGAATACACAGTTGAAAGAGTGGGATGTTTCAGACGGGAATGCCCGGTGTGCCGCGGTCAGCTCATTTGGCTTCAGTGGCACGAACGCCCACATGGTGATCGAAGAGCCACCCACCGTTGAACGGAGTCACCGAAGAAGGCCGGCTTACTTGATTGTGTTGTGTGCCAGGACTTTCGAGCAGCTCCAACGACAGGTCGAGCAATTAGTGGACTTCTGCGAACAACATCCGAACATTGATATCGGCAATATGAGCTGCACGCTCCTTGTTGGGCGTAGGCACTTGAACCATCGATTAGCCACGATTGTTCAGAACAGCCTGGAGTTGATTGGCTATTTACGAAAGTGGCTGGATACAGGACACGTCCCCCCGGTGCAGGTATCGGAAATCATTGAGGACGAACGCCGGGAGGATCCGTCGTTAAGAGAGTTTGGAAACGAATGTATCCGGGAATGCAGTCGCACTGTCGAGACCGGCGTTTATTTAACCAAACTGGCTACCATCGCCACTTTATTCGCACAGGGATATTGCCTGGCATTTGCGGAACTATTTGCTCACGACGGATATTCAAGACTCTCACTTCCCACCTATCCATTTTCACGGGAACGGTACTGGGTGGAGCCGGATAATTCACGTTCTGCTAAGAAGGCTAACCACTCGGCGCCGCATTCCTACGCTCCACTGCACCCGTTGGTCCAGCAGAATCGTTCAACATTGGGAGCGCAAGTGTATCGCTCCGAGTTTTCGGGAGACGAATTCTTTCTTGTGGACCACCAACTCCACGGGAATCGTCTCATGCCCGCAGTTGCGTATTTGGAAATGGCGGTTGCTGCGGGCACTGACGCGCTTTCGAATGGAAATTCGTCGATCCGCATTCAGATTAAGAACGTTGTGTGGGCAACGCCGCTAACGTTCAGCGGAAAAATCGATGCCGTTGTCATCCGCCTGGTGCCACGGGGTGGTACAACGATCGACTACGAAGTCGCCAGTGAGACCGGCCAGCCGGAAGCGCACCGTGTAGTCTATTGCCAGGGCACCCTGGATACTCATGGTTTCGAGAGCCCTCCGGCTGTTGACCTTGCGGATATCATGACGGTCGATGCAACGACCCGAGTTATTGGAGCGCGCGAATGCTATGACGCGTTCCAGGAGATGGGAATTACCTACGGTCCAGCCCACCGTGGTTTGGAATCGATCTCGATTTCAGGGGATCTCGCAATCGCAAAACTATCTTTGCCGGCGATTGCCGCATCAACTGCGGAAGACTACTTCCTCCATCCCAGCGTAATGGATGCTGCTCTGCAAGCGACGATCGCACTGTTTGCTCCATCAAAGCTGTTCAACACGCAAAACGATGCCCGTGCTTCTACCGGGCTGCAGTTGCCCTACGCAGTAGAGCAGGTAAATGTTTATCACCCGAGTGAGCGCCATATGTGGGCTATTATCCGATTCAGTCATGGAGCGGATATCGACCACAGAGTGACGAAACTAGATATCGATGTTTGCAATGAAGAAGGTGTGATCTGTGTAGGTCTGAAAGGGTTGACTTTGCGAGGTGTTGAGCGAGACGCGCGGCCGCCTGCTGACACCTCAGCCATGCGTTGCCTGCTTTTTCAGCCGTGCCTGGAGACGAAGCCGGCTATGCCGCAGGCTGCCCAGCCCGGCTATGCGCAACGAAAGGTGATCTTATGTAACGTTCAAATCGGCGAAGATGCATTCCGCCTAAACGGTGTTCAGGTGTACTCCCTGCCTACTGCCGCTAGTGATCGGATTGACGCGTACTTTGAAACTTGCGTGGCCAGAATCGTGGAGGCGATCCAGGACTTACTCCGGGCGCCCACAACCGGCAGGAAGCTGTTACAGATTCTCATCGCCGGCCGAGGAAACGATCACGCGGGTGTGTTGCAAACCCTGTCGGCATTGGCAGCCGTTGTAAGGACCATCCGCCAAGAGGCCCCGATGATCGTTGCTCAGTTGATCGAGGTTGAACCGTCAGAGAGCGAGAGTTCGATTCTCGAAAAGATCGGGGAGAACAGCAAATGTCCGCAGGATCAGGTCATAATTTATCGGAATAGCCAGCGTCATGTTGCCGCATGGAAGGAGATAGCCTCGCCGCCGGCAAATCAAGAGCTGCCCTGGAAAGAAAAAGGAAACTATCTCGTTACAGGTGGTGCCGGAGGAATCGGACGAGTCTTCTTGCGTGAGATTTGTAAGTGTGGGGGAGAGGCGACGGTTATCGTCGCAGGGCGCTCGGATTTGTCGGGCCACGATCTGGCTGAAATTGAAGGCCTCGCAGCGGCGGGAACGACCGTGCGTTACCGGCAGGCCGATGTCAGCCGGAAGGCCTCAGTGGATGCGTTGATGAAGTGGATACGTGAAGACATCGGTGAACTCAACGGAGTGCTCCATTGTGCCGGGATAGTGTGTGACAGCTTCTGTCTGAACAAGACCAACGATGAAATAAGCCAGGTTCTGGCGCCGAAGGTTGCCGGCTTGGTGAATCTGGATCTTGCTACCCAGCATCTACCGTTGGATTTCTTTGTTTGTTTTTCCTCCGTTGCCGGAGCAATCGGAAACATCGGCCAGATCGATTACGCCGCTGCGAATGCGTTCATGGACGCGTTCGCTCATTATCGGATGAGCTTGGCAGCAGCAGGAAAACGAAGCGGTCACACCCTCTCCATCAACTGGCCGCTCTGGCAAAATAGCGGAATTCACGTCACAGAGGAAGTGGCGGATCGACTGTTTCGGGGTTTTGGTATGACCGCGATGCCGTCAACAACTGGTATACAGACATTCTATCAGTGCTACGCCGCCGGTTGTGCTCAGGTGATGGTGCTTAGTGGTAACGAAGAACGGATAAGGCAGGTTATTAAGAATGGAGTAGAGGGTGTGGAAACAACTCCAGATTCCCACCAGTCTTTCGGGTCGGATGAATCGGCGTCGACGCTTTCTTCAAGATCTTTGCGTGAGAGAGCTACCAACTATTTGAGGCAGGTCATTGCGTCGTTACTCGAGTTTCCAATTCAGCGTGTGAAGGACACCGATCTGTTTGAAAGATTCGGAATTGATTCAATACTCGCTTTGAAGTTGACCAATGAGCTAGAGAAGACATTTGGTTCCTTGTCGAAAATCCTGTTCTTTGAGCACCAGAACATTCGATCTCTGACAGACTACCTCATTCAGAACCACACAGCTCGGTTCATCGAGGTTGTCGGATGCGAGAATGAATCCGACAACCTTAGACAACCAGAACCAGCCGGCGAGGCGTCTTCGGCGGAAGGTAAGACTGGATTTTCTCTATCTCGATCAAGCGTTTTGTCGGCCAAAGCTCCTATGCCATTGGGACGGGGCATGATAGAGAGGGTTGATTCCGCTGGAGCGTTAGACATTGCCATTATCGGGCTCTCGGGGCGCTACCCGGGTGCGCGCTCGGTGGCGGAGTTCTGGGAAAATCTCAAGGTAGGGAAAGATTGTATCTCAGAGATCCCATCCGAGCGCTGGGACTACCATCGCTATTTCAACGAAGACAAGAGTAAGCCGGGCACGATCTATAGCAAGTGGGGTGGCTTTATTGATGGTGTGGATGAATTCGATCCGTTGTTCTTCAACATCTCTCCCCGCGACGCGGAATTGATGGATCCCCAGGAACGTCTGTTTCTGCAATGTGCGTATGAAACGATCGAGGACGCCGGTTATGTTCCCAATGCTCTCGGCGGCGCGAGCGATTCTGGCATGGCGGCGAATGTGGGCGTCTTTGTCGGTGTGATGTACGAAGAGTATCAGCTGTTCGGGGTTGAAGAAACGCTCAACGGCAGGCCCATCGCGCTGTCCGGTAATCCTTCGGCGATTGCCAATCGGGTCTCCTATGTGTGCAATTTCAGCGGTCCATGCATGGTGGTGGATACCATGTGTTCGTCTTCATTGACAGCGATCCACCTGGCCTGCCAGAGCTTGCGCCTCGGTGAATGCGTGACCGCGATTGCAGGCGGCGTGAACGTGTCGATCCATCCGAACAAATACCTCCTCCTTTCCCAGGGGCGATTTGCCTCCAGTGTGGGCCGTTGTGAAAGCTTCGGGCGTGGTGGTGACGGTTACGTTCCGGGTGAAGGAGTGGGCGCGGTGCTCCTCAAGCCGCTTTTGATGGCGGTTCGTGATGGGGATCACATCTATGGAATCATAAAAGGCACAGCCGTCAATCATGGCGGGAAGACGAATGGTTTCACTGTGCCGAATCCTAACGCTCAAGCCGCCATGATCGGTCGTGCCATCAAACAGGCCGGCGTCCATCCCCGCCACATCAGCTATGTGGAGGCTCACGGTACTGGAACATCACTGGGTGATCCGATCGAGATTGCGGGTTTAACCCAGGCATTCCGGCAGGAGACAATGGATCGCCAGTACTGTGCGATCGGTTCCCTCAAATCGAATATTGGTCATGGCGAAAGTGCAGCCGGAATCGGAGGCGTCACCAAGGTGTTGGTGCAACTGAGGCATAAGCAACTCGTGCCCTCTCTACATTCGAAAACTCTGAATCCCCTTATCGACTTCAGCGAAACACCTTTTCGCGTCCAGCAGGAGCTGGGCGACTGGAATCCAACGACGGTGACGCCCGATGGTGAGATTCGGAGGTTGCCGCGAATCGCAGGTGTTTCGTCGTTTGGGGCGGGCGGATCGAATGCGCACGTTGTAATTCAGGAATATTTGGATCCTGTGAACATATCGTTGGGGCAGCCGCTCTCAGTGGTTAGCCAGGGTGTGATTATTGTTTTGTCAGCCAGAACCGAAGAGCGGCTCACAAGCGCTATCACGAACCTTTATGAGCACCTGAGTGTGACCCATCCTGATCCTGATGAAGGATTCGTGAGCCTCAGGAATCTCTCATACACGCTTCAAGTGGGGCGTGTAGCCATGGAGGAACGACTTGCATTCAAAGTGAAGTCTCGCCGGGAGCTGCTGGAGAAGCTGCGAGGAATTCTGGATTCACGTCCAGATTCGGCTGACGTGTTCCGTGGGAATGTCAACCGTAGCGATAAGACTGTTGCACTGATGCGAGAGGATGGAGACCTCGACAAAGTCGTGGCGGAATGGGTTAGGACGGGCAAGCTGGATCGATTGGCAAAAGCGTGGGTGGACGGCGTGGACGTCGACTGGAGCGCCCTGTACAGCGAACCGCAGCCACGGCGTGTCAGTCTTCCAACCTACACTTTTGCGAGAGAGCGTTATTGGGTTCCGACGGCAGTGAAGAAAACTAGGGATGCCCCTCCGGATCAAGGAACGCAGGCAACACCTGATCGGGGTTTGGATAGACGGGTCCTGACCAAGAATTGGAAGCCGAGGGTGCTGCGCGTTTCCGAAACTGAGAGCGCGGGCGTGGTGTTCGTCATGGGAACCGCTCAGACGTCGCCCCTGGTGAGTAGATTGTTTGCCGACAGGCCAGCCATCCAGGTCGTAGAAGCATGCCACGATGCGCGAGGGGCCTCTCCTGCAGTCTCAACGGATTTCTACTCTGCTGCCGCGGGTGAGTCGCTTTACCGCCGCTTACAGGATGTGATGTCCAACAAACGGCTACTCGGTGTCTTGGATTGCACCGCGTTGGACGCTGAATACGGACAGACGCCATCACTGGAGATTGGAAAGATCCGATTCTTTCAGCTTTTGATTGAGAACGAGGCAAAGCATGGTTTCAAACTCCTGCAGGTGGTTTCACGGCTGAATCCGTTTCGCCTGCACGCGACGACATTGCAAGGCGCGCGCCTGGCAGGTCTTTACAGGATGTTCAACGCCGAGTATCGAAAGGTTCAGTCAACCGTCATGGATGTCGATCTCGGTGTCTCCGACTCCCCGGAGTTCGCGAGCCTGATTCAAAGTGAATTCTTGAGTTCCGACGACGGGACGAGCGAATGTTGCTACCGGCTGGGGGTTCGGTATGAACCGTACCTGGTTGCCGCAGATTGTTCCGAGAATTTGCCTGTCGATGGCCTCACATTGGCCCGAGTCGCTTTGGATGACGTGTTCATGATCACCGGAGGCACTCGTGGGATTGGCGCGGCTGTCGCGGAACACCTTATCGCGCGTGGCGCCCGGCGTTTGGTTCTACTCGGCAGGGAACCGCTTCCGGCACGTGAGAAATGGGAATCAATAGTGAAAACAGACCTGCAGCCGGATTTGGGGCGAAAGCTGGGGTTGCTTTTATCCATGATCAACAATGGGGTGCAGGTCCGCTACTTCAATACTTCTCTGACGGATACGCTGGGACTGCAAGAGATGTTGCGCCAGATTCATCTTGAGCTTGGCCCGATCGCCGGCGTTTTTCATTGCGCGGGATTATCTGGTGAAAACCCCGCATTCACCAAGAAATCGATTGCCGAGATAGAGGCGGTTTGCGAGCCCAAGGTTCAGGGGGTAATAGAACTGCATCGGGTCCTTCAGACGGAACCCCTGCGTTTCTTTGTTCTTTTCTCGTCCGTGGCGAGTGCCATTCCATCGTTGGCGGCTGGACAGAGCGATTACGCGATGGCCAATGCCTTTATGGATTTCTATGCTTCGCACCAGGCGTCCCAGGGTCAGAAGATCTTTAGGTCGATTCAGTGGCCGGCCTGGGGCGAAACAGGTATGGCCGTTGGGAAGATGGAAATTCCGAGTTATACGAGAACAGGTTTGACTCCGTTGGCAACGGCGGACGGCATGCGCTTCCTCGAGTTCGTTCTGAACTCTGAATGGACAGTATCCCTGCCTGCCGTAATGAAGCCGGTCGGATTTGATGTCGGGGACCTGTTGAATACAAGATTCGGCGAGGTCGCTGCGACTCAAAATGCCCCGAAGGAAAGCATTACCGGCAGCCATACTGCGTCACCGAGTCCGGCCTCCGAGGCGAAGCGTACCTCAATCATGACCTGGCTGCGGCAAATCTTCATGTCCGAATTGAAACTGTCCGCCTGGCAGTTTAGCGAGACACGGCGTTTCGATGGGTATGGCGTGGAATCAGTCATGATCGCCCAACTGGTACAGATTATGCAAAAGCGCGTCAGCGGAACGCTCTCGCCTTCCCTGCTCTTGGAGTACGAGTCGGTTGCCGCGCTAGCCGACTATTTTGCGAGTCACCATTCGGCTGATTTCAGGAATCTGTCGGACGCCCCGGTGCTGGAATTCAGTCCTCTGGAAACCAGAAATTCCCAGACCACAATTTCTCGGAATACTGAAACTGCCGGCGACAGCTCAACGACCGATATCGCGGTAGTTGGCATTTCCTGCCGGTTCCCAGGCGGCCGATCCAAGATCGACTATTGGGATGAATTGGAAGCAGGTCATTGCGCAATCCAGCGAATCAAGCATGTTCGGTGGAAGTCGGCCGACGACAGATTCCTCCACGGTGGCTGGCTGGAGGATATCGATTGCTTCGATTCTGGCTACTTCAATCTTAACAGCCAGGATGCCGCAATCATGGATCCCCAGGCCCGGCTGCTGCTGGAAGAGAGTCTGTTTGCGTTATTCGACGCTGGATACGATTCGAAAGACACTTTCGGCGAAAAGGTGGGCGTTTATGTCGGTGGGCGTTCGCAAATGCCCATCGACATGACCGCCATACTCAAGGCTCCCAATCCGATTCTTGGAGCCGGGCAGAACTACCTTGCGACCAACATATCGCGATTCTTCAACTTTAACGGTCCCAGCGTGGTCGTAGACACGGGATGTTCGTCAGCAATTACCGGCATGCTCTTCGCGTCCGACGCGTTGAGGAGTAAACGTATCAACATGGCCATGGTTGGTGGTGTGAGCCTGCTGCTGACTTCTGATGCCCATCGGTTGTTTGCTGAACGCAACATTCTGAGCGAGAGCGGTGAATTTCGAATCTTTGACCAGCGAGCGACTGGGGAAGTATTGGGCGAAGGCGCCGGAGTTGTGATCTTAAGACGACTTCAGGACGCGATTGCTGACGGCAATCAGATTTATGGCGTCATTAAGGCGATTTCAATGAATAACGATGGAAGGACGCTGGGCCCCGGTTCGCCGAATATCCATGCGCAAAAACAGGTCATGATCGATGCCTTACAGTCCTCCGGAATACGTCCTGAAGATGTGGGGTATATCGAAGTTAATGGCGGCGGCTCGCCAGTTGTTGACGCTGTCGAAATCAAGGCCCTGTCGGAGGTGTATCGTCTTGACGACCGGAACCTGCATTCCTGTTTTCTAGGATCGGTAAAGCCGAATGTCGGACATTTGCTGTTAGCGTCCGGCTTGGCCGGGTTTATTCGATGCGTCTTGAGCGTATACCACCGGCGGATACCGCCGTTCCTATCCGCGACAGAACCATTCGAGTACTACGATTTCTCAGCGTCCCGGATTCGATTCAATCGAGGCTTAGTGGACTGGCAGGTTGCTCCCGGTGGAAGGCGGATTGCCGCACAGAACTCATATCCCGACGGCGGGACCAACGGTCATGTGCTTATCGAAGAGTTTGTTCCCGACAGCTCGTACCATCAGCAGCTCTTCTCGAAGCCGGAGCCCGTGTTGAAAAGGAGTCGATTCACTGGATCGCCTGTTTTCACGCCGCGTACTTCGGTCGCCTCCGGGACGCGAATGACAAAGGCCGAGGTTGTTAGCGTCGGGATGAGGAGCTTTCTCGACCGATTCGAAGAAACCGACTCAGAGGGCGAGTCGGCAGGCAAATCTGAAACAGGCATTGACGGGAACGGCTCGATGAAGACGGCGTGGGGTGAATACGATGAAGAGAGTATTTAACTCAACGATTAGCCTGTCGAACGAAATTGTCCGGGATCATCAAATTCACGGCCAGGCTCTGCTTCCAGGCTTGGCCTACGTGGACATGATCTTTCAATTAGCCCAAAAGACTGCCGGCATTGATTTCCGAAAATATGGCTTGAGCGACGTCGCGATCCCCAGCCCGCTCCGAGTCAGCCAGGATCGTCCGGTAGATGTCGCAATTTCCTTTGAAGAGATGCAGTCCGGTTGGAACGTCGCAATCGACGGGCGGGAAAGAGGCGCGTCCGACGAGAGGTCCCAGATTACCAGATACGCCACCGCCGTATTGCAGCGGCAGAACGGCATTGCGTTCGATGATCAGATCGATATCGCGGCGCTTAAGAACAAGTCCGTTCAAAACGTCGATATGGAGCTGGTTTATGCCGAAGCCAGAAAGCGCGGTCTCGTTCACCAGGGAAGCATCAAAGCGAAGGGAGTCGTTTACATTAACGGCGCTGGTTGCCTGGTCGAGGTCTACGTAAACGACGATGCGACCAGAGCTGCCCGTTACCTGGTTCATCCAGCCCTGCTCGACGGCTCGGCGATGGCGTCCACTGTCTTTGGTCGGATTGGCAATGGCGCCAGTAGTAACCAACTCTACATACCCTTGCATTATCAATCGTTCGTCTGCACGGAGCCGCTCGAGAAATCCTGCTATTCGGTCCTGCGATCGACTTCCATCCGAAGGACCAATGACATCCAGAAGATGGATATCAACTTTTACGATGCGGCCGGCCGGCAAATAGCGGCATTGCGGGGCATGACAACGAAAGCGGTTCGGAATCCGGATCAGATACGTTTCGGCTCCCTTGAGGGTGATACCTCCAGGCAACACCAGCCCTCCGTGTTCAGTGTGGCCGTTCCGGCCGACGAAGAGACCGAGAGCAGCGGTACAGCTGACGCAATGACCATCGAGAGAGTGTTGAGACGGATTTACTCAGCGTATCTGCAACTGAAGCCATCGCAACTGGATCTCGATGCTGGATTCTTTGATTTGGGATTCGAGTCATCCCAATTGCTGGCGGTGCTCAAAGAGACTGAAAAAGCTTTCGGAATATCCCTCAGCCCGACTTTACTCTTCGAGAAAAGCAATCTCAGAGAATTGATCGAGCACATCCAGCACGCTTGCAGTCGAGAGAAAGTGGAAGCGCCTCCGACGAATGCGGTCAGGGGCGAATTGCGAGACCCTCTCACGGGAGCAAAAGCGGAATTCTTTCAGCATATGTTCGCGTTTTCGGGACGTGAACCATTCCTCCGAGATCATTTGGTTTTTGGGCAACCCGCCTTAATGGGTGTCACGCACCCATGCCTCGTGCTGGAATGTAACAGCATCGATAGGTCAAACCTCCTTCCAATCACACTCAAAGATATTCAGTTTGTAGGTGGGCCCATAACATTGAAAAAGGGAGAGCGCGCTTCGATTGGAGTGAAAGTAGAAGGGGAAAACGGCCATCAGCGGTTTTCAACGCATTATTTCACCTCGACTCCGGCGAATGCGAAGTTATGTTGTTCAGGCCAATTCAGACGTGACGCTTCTGTTCACAAACCCAGAGTTGACATTGGCAGGATAGTCACGCAATCGACGACGTTAAACCAGACCCAAATTGACAAGTTCTACTCTTTTGTCAAGGACTTCACGATGGGTCCGATGTTACGGGTTATTGAATCCGCTTGGGTACACCGGGATTCAACGTTGGTTCTGAAAGTTTGTCTTAGCGGCAAGTTGCAGAAGGGAAATCTCTCCCGATTTTCCTTCGATCCTCTGCTCCTCAATGCGTGTTACTTCTTCCTTGACGGCGACGACAGCGATCCGAGAGAAAAGATTGTTGTTCCATTGGTCATCGAGAGTTTAACGGTGTTCCGGCCGATGACGGAGACTGCCTACATTGTGAACACCCTTCGAGTCAAAAGAGAGGATTACGTCGCGTTCGATGCGATGGTATTCACGGAAAGCGGCGAATGTATCGCAGAGGTCGTCAATGCATCTCTCAAAGAAGTTGCAAACCCGGAATCGCTGACCAATGCCTCGTTCGGAGAAGCCTCCTCAACTTCCAGCGTGCTTGTGAAGACGGCTCATAAGCCATCCAGCACCGCTCTCGACATTGCCATTGTCGGGTTGGCCGGCCGGTATCCACAGAGTCCTGATGTGAGGGCATTCTGGAATGTCCTGCGCGACGGGAAGGACTGCATTACGGAAATTCCCGAAGACCGATGGGACTGGCAGGAATATTACTCCGAAGACCGCAAGAAGCCTGGATCCATGTATAGCAAATGGGGTGGCTTTATTGAGGACATGGATCGCTTTGATCCACGGTTCTTTGGGATTTCGCCACGAGAAGCCGAACTCATGGATCCCCAGGAGCGATTGTTTCTTCAACATTCTTGGATGGCTCTAGAGGATGCCGGCTATACCCGCCAAAAACTTCAAGCCATTGGTGCTCCGGATGTCCCTGGGAACGTCGGCGTGTATGTCGGGGTGATGTCTCAGGAGTACCCCTTATATGCTGCTGAAGCGAGTGCCAGAGGCGTCCGTTTCGGAGTTGGCAGCAACGTATCCACGATTGCCACGCGCGTCTCATTCATATGTGATTTGCATGGTCCGAGTATGGCCATCGACACGATGTGTTCAAGTTCCTTGACCGCCATCGAGACGGCAGCCCGGGCGCTGGCAGAGCATCGTATTGATGCGGCCCTTGCGGGGGGAGTCAATCTCACGATTCATCCGAACAAGTATTTGATGCTGAGCCAGGGACAATTCATATCCTCGAAGGGCCGTTGCGAGAGTTTTGGGCAGGGAGGAGATGGATATATTCCCGGTGAAGGTGTCGGCGTTCTGTTCTTAAAGCGGTTGAGCGATGCGGAAAGAGATGGAGACCATATTTATGGCGTCATCAAGGGAGCAGCTCTAAATCACGGAGGCAGAGCCGGCGGATATACGGTCCCGAATCCGGAGGCGCAGAGTCGGGTAATTGCCAGGGCATTGAAGGAATCCGGTGTTCATCCTGAGACGATCAGCTATATCGAGGCTCACGGCACGGGCACGAAATTAGGTGATCCGGTTGAGATCGCTGGCTTGAGTGCCGCCTATGGCGAGACAACGGATGAAAAACAGTTCTGCTGGCTGGGATCGGTAAAATCCAACATCGGGCATTGCGAGTCCGCGGCCGGCGTTGCAGGAATAACCAAGGTGTTGCTGCAGATGCGATACGGCAGGATTGTGCCGTCGTTGCATTCTACGGTATCCAATCCTTCGATCGATTTTGAGAGTACTCCATTCATTGTCAATCAGGTCTTGCGTGAATGGAAACGCCCGGTCTGGAAAGGTAGACAGCAACCACGCCGTGCTGGAGTCAGCAGTTTCGGCGCGGGTGGATCGAACGCCCATGTCATCCTGGAAGAGTATTGGCCGGAAGAAACAGATCGTTCCGCTTCAGCCCAGAAGAAAGAAGTGGATTGCCTGATCGTTCTTTCGGCGAAGGGGGAAGACTGTCTCACAACGATCGTTAGGAATCTTCATACGGCTATCACGAGCGTTGATCCGTCTGATGGTCATCAAGTGGACCTCGCTGATCTTGCATACACACTCCAGACTGGACGCGAGGCGATGGAAGTCCGCCTTGGTTTGGTTGTGCAATCCATCCCGCAGCTCGCAGATAAGCTGGCATTGTTTCTACAGAACCGCGCCGATGATAGTTTCTATTACGGAGATATTCATCGCCACAAGGAAACACTCGGTTCGTTCGCAGAGGACGAGGACCTTGGACAACTTCTCGACACCTGGTTGGTCAAACAAAAGTACAGCAAGGTGCTTGATTTCTGGGTGAAGGGAGGGACCGTCGAGTGGGAAAAGCTGTATCGGGATCGGCTACCGCGCCGGCTGAGTCTGCCGGTTTACCCCTTTACGCGCGAACGATATTGGCTTCCGATAAGCAGCAGGAAAAGCAAAGCGCTTCCCGAACAAATCGAATCGGCGCCCCGGCCGGGCCAGGGCGAATGTGACAGCGCCGATCTCCCACTGACGTTTCAGGAGGTCTGGCAGGAGACAGCGCTGCCTGAAGTTCACGCACCTCAGGCGGAGTCTTCGAGGATTCGGAGGCTCGTATGTTTCTTGTCGGATTCGGAATTCCAGCAGATTGTCCTAGAACAGATTCAGTCCGTTTCCCCTGAATGTGACGTTATTTTTATCTCCCATGACCGACAGTTCAAACGGTCGTCTTCGAAGGAGTATTGTCTTCCCGGTAATGATTCCGAGTCGCTGCAGCTGGCTTTCAAGAACATTCGCGACGACTTCGGCGATATCGACACGATTGTTTATCTTTGGGCGCTCGACGATCAGTCCTATGTTCGTGATCCCGCCACAATCGTTTACAGCATTCAAGCGCTGACGTCGGTGAAGATCAAGCCGGAGCTGTTCGTCCTGGGCGGTCTTTCCCGGGATCCTCTGGACCGCTGCTATCTCGAGTCGTGGATTGGTTTTGAGCGATCGCTCAAGCAGGTGGTGCCAGATACAAAGGTAATTCTTGTGCACGGAGACTGTACTGCACACGGTTATCGAACAGGAGTGCGGCAATACCTGGCCCATCTTGTTTCCGAAGTGCATAACCGGGAGCGGACAAGCATTTTGTATTCTGATGGGCGCAGGTATGTATGCCAGGTCAGGCCGACATTTTTGTTAAGCCACGGCGATCCCATTTTGCGCACCCGTGGCACGTATGTCATCACGGGAGGCTGCGGGGGATTGGGCTACATATTTGCGGAGTATCTGGCGAAGCGGTATCAGGCGAACGTGATTCTCATTGGCCGATCTCCTTTGGACGAAGGCCGGCAGGAGAAACTGGACGAGCTCGTGAGGTGTGGAGGACAGGGTGGCTATATTGCCGCTGATGTGTCGAATGAAAGTGAATTGAGAACAGCCCTGGCTGGAATGAGATCTCGATTCGGATCGATTCATGGCGTTATCCATGCTGCGGGGAGTCAGCGGCCCGAATCGATCCTGGACAAGGATATGGACTCCTTCCACAGCGTGCTTGCGCCGAAAGTCCAGGGCACGCTTGTTCTTGACAGCCTGTTCGCGACGGAGCCACTGGATTTTTTCTGCTATTTTTCTTCTTCATCTGCGATTCTTGGAGATTTTGGAAGTTGCGATTATGCCATCGGTAATCGATTCCAGATGGCTCATGCCCGTCACCGAAATGAACAGCGAGCGCTCGGGCGCCGACATGGAGTAACCGTCGTCGTCAATTGGCCTCTCTGGCGAGACGGCGGCATGAGGTTCGGAGACGACAAGAAAACGGAAATGTATCTGAAATCCAGCGGTCAGCGGCTGCTGGAGACGGATGAGGGGATTGAGGCCTTCGAGCTTCTTTTGAAGCGGCGACAGGAACAATGCCTTGTTCTAACAGGGATTAAGGGGCGGATTCATCGCTTTCTGGGTATCGAGCACGACGCTTCATCCCTGATTCCCGTTAGCTCAAGCCCAAATCATCGCGAGCAGCAAAGCGCTGCCCGACCCGGGCTGCCGCAGGAGATCGTTGGCTTGAGGGTCGATCCGTACGTGATCCAGGATCTCAAGAAATGCGTTAGTGACATTCTCAAGATTCCAGTTGATGCGCTAGATGTCGCAGAGAATTGGACCGATTTCGGCTTTGATTCAGTGACCTTGACCGAACTGGCAGCGGAATTAAGCAAGCACTTTGGCTTGGAGATCAATCCTGTCCAGTTCTATTCGTATCCTACGATCGAATCCCTAGCCCATTACCTTCTAACCGAACACAAAGAGGTTCTTCGCGCTCTTTACGATCGAGAAGTTTCCCCGGTCCCACGCAGGCAGATGCAGCCGGAAACTCGGCTGCCTTTGCCCACGAGAGCGAATCCGGGCACACCGGAGCCGATCGCGATTATTGGTCTGAGTGGGCGGTTTCCAAAAAGCCGGTCCGTCGAAGACATGTGGAGAATACTTGCGGACGGTCACGACGCAGTTGAAGAGATTCCCGCGAACCGATTCGATTGGCGTCTCATCTATGGAAATCCGATAGAGGATGGATCAAAGACTAATGGGAAGTGGTGTGGCTGTATTCCCGGAGTCCAAGAATTCGATCCGCTGTTTTTTGAGATTTCGCCACGGGAAGCAGAGGCCATGGATCCTCGTCAACGGCTTCTGTTAATGGAGGCGTGGAAGGCATTGGAAGACGCTGGGTACGGCAGCTTGCATCTTCGTCAGAGCAAGGTTGGCATGTTTGTTGGCGTCGAATCCAATGAACATGCAATCCCGGCCGGAAGGAATGCCGGCATCACCGCGAACCACGATGCCATACTGGCTGCGCGACTGGCATATTTCTTAAACCTGCGTGGCCCAAACATAGCGATCAATACCGCTTGCTCCTCGGGGCTAGTTGCCACCCATCTTGCCTGCCAGAGTTTGCGAAATCAGGAGTGTGATACCGCAATTGCTGCGGGAGTGAATGTTCTCTGGAAACCCGATGCCTTTGTCCTGATGGGGCAGGCCGGGATGCTGTCGAGTGACGGCAGGTGTTTCACTTTCGACAGACGAGCAAACGGCATCGTACCTGGCGAGGCGGTCGTTGCCGTTGTGCTGAAACGACTGTCCGAAGCCGAGTGCGACGGTGATCCCATTTACGCGGTCATTCGGGGCAGCAGCGTCAACTACGACGGCAGGACCAACGGGATTACGGCGCCGAGCGGGGTTTCACAGACCGAACTGCTGAACGAGACCTACAATCGGTGCGGTATTAGCCCAGACGAGATCGGCTACGTGGTCGCTCACGGCACCGCTACGCAACTCGGTGATCCCATCGAAGTCAACGCATTATTCGATGCGTTCAAGGCGCACACGAAGAGAACGAACTACTGTGCGCTTACTTCGAACAAGCCGAATTTCGGCCACACCATGGCTGCGTCGGGATTGGTTAGCCTGGTCAATCTCGTCCAGGCTATGCGCCACGAAGTGATTCCCGCCAGTCTTCATTGTGAAACAGAAAACAATTTCGTCCGATGGAGCAGAACGCCGTTTTTTGTGAACAAAGCGAATAAGACATGGCCGCGCTCCTCGACAAAACGACGCGTCGGCGCCGTCAGTTCATTCGGTATCAGTGGTACGAACGCACACTTGCTCGTGCAGGATTACCAGAGTGAGTCGGCCGAACCCTCATCTGTTGAAGCTCCGCCTGCGTTATTGGTTCTGTCCGCGAAAAGCAGGGACGCATTATCCAGAAAACTTCAGGATATTATCGCCTGGGTCGAAAGCGATGATACTCAGGAACATAGTTTGGTTCAGGTCAGTTACACGCTCCTTGCAGGGCGTCAGCATTTTGAGTATCGCTGCGCGATTGTGGCTGGTGATTGGAAAGAAGCGGGGCGGCTATGGAGCTCGATGGATAACGAGAGCGCTCGTGTCGTTTCAAGATCTAAGGTTAGTCGCGAGTCTGGCGGACAGGATCTTCTCCATCAGGCTCAGTCCGCTAAGGGCGATACCATCAAATATAGAGAGATTCTCTTGGAGCTGGCCGACCGTTATTGTCAGGGCCATGAATTTGATTGGGAAATACTATTCGGCCAACCTCGACCGCAGCGGATTCATTTACCCACCTATCCATTCTCCCGGAAATCCTATGGTGGAAGCGAACTCGTTTCGACTAAGGCAGACCCGATCCGTACTGAACAACAACCGGGATCGAGTCTGGATGACTATTTGATTGAGTTAGTCGCCGGTCACCTGAAATTGCCGGTCGATGAGTTGGAGTTCGACAAGGATCTAGATGAGTATGGGCTGGACTCCATTGAAGCAGGGGCACTGCTTCAGAAGATGAGCAAGACATTTGGTGATATTCCGCAGTCACTGTTTCTTGAGCATCGGACTCTGGATGACATCCGTGCTTTCCTTCGTCAAAATTTTGCGAGCGAGATTGAAGCCCTTGGATCAGCAAGCAGCACTGAAGAAGATCGAGTACCTTCCGTTACTCAGCTGCCTTCGCGATCGCTCCAGGCATTTCAATCCTCGAGTAGGCGGGCGGGCAATGTCAGCATCATTGGAATGGCGGGTCTATTTCCAGGCGCCGCATCGATCGATGCCTTTGTCGATCTGTTAGGGAGTCGCAAAGTAGCTACCTCTGGCCTTCCCGAGCGAAGGAGACTTCTACTGGGTCTGAACGGCAGCTTGCCGAAGGATGATCCATTGTATGGCGGTTACTTAGAGGACATCGAATACTTTGATTATCGTTTATTTAAATTGTCCCTGGCTGAGGCACGAGCGATGGACCCGCAGCTGCGAAAGCTTCTCGAGGTCATATCGAAGGCGATAGCGGATGCAGGTACGACGTTGCGGGAATTCAGGACGGCGAGAACGGGACTCTATGTGGCCACCAAGGGTAATTCGGGCTACCAGGATATACCAACTCCCGACAATGGCGGCCGTATGCCTTCAGAGACTCCGGCTCTATACGCAAACCGAGTCTCCAACATCCTCAATCTTCAGGGTCCGAGCGAAGTTATTGATACGGGTTGCTCCAGTTTTCTCGTCGCGATCAAGCAGGCAATCACAGCGCTAAGAGACGGGCGGTGTGACCAGGCAATCGTGGCCGCTGGTGAATTGGATCTCTCCCCTTCAAGGCGCGCCCGTGGCGACGCTATCGGTCTTTACACACACGGGCCGGATACCAGGAGTTTCAGCAACGATTCTGATGGTTATGTGAAGAGTGAGGTCATCGGGGCCGTTGTGATCAAGCCCGAAGAAAATGCCATCCGGGAGGGCAGTCCGATCTACGCGAATATCAAGGGGGTCGGTGTCTGTCACGGAGGTAAGGCGCCGTTGAAATGGTACAGCCCCAACATTCGAGGTCAGAAACTGGCAATTGAAGAAGCGTTGGCGGATTCGGGAATCGAGCCGAGCACGGTGATGTATGTCGAGCCCGAAGCCAACGGTTCACAACTTGGTGATGTCTCGGAGATAACGGCGATCCAGTCGATTTATGGGAAGTATCTCAAAGCAGGTTCGCACTTGCATGGCGAGAACACTCTGGCGAAGATGCGAATCGGATCGCTAAAGCCCCTGATCGGCCATGCCGAGAACGGTTCAACATTCACCGCTTTGGTTAAGCTGATCTATTCGATGAAGAGCGGTCGGATGCAGGAGGTCCATGGCCTCAGGGAGATCAACAAGGGGATCTTGCTGGAGGATGAGTTCGAAATTCTGAGAGAGGAAATACCCTGGCCACGCATATATAAGGATCAAGAAATAGTTCCTCGACGCGGTGCGATAAATTCTCTGGCTGTCGGTGGCGTGAATGCCCACCTGATTCTCGAAGAACCGACAGCGATTTCTCCGGAAAATAAACTCGATAGGAATGTTTTCGTATTCGTGTTTTCTGAAGAAGATGGCGAGGATTTGCGTTTGCTGATTGAGGACTATCGACGGTTTCTGGAACGGTTTGAGCAGGAAAATCCAACTGCCAATGATTTGTTACGCATGGAATACACCCTGCAGGTGGGTAGGGACGAATATCCGCACAGACTTGCGGCAGTCGCGACTTCGGTTGTTGAGTTGAAGAGTCAGTTGCAGGCATGGCTCGCGGGTGGCCCAAAGCCGCAAGAGCTTTACTGCTCTCACAAAGAAGGGGAGGGTGGAACTGTTGCGAAATATTCAGGGGATCCGTACGGTCAAGAGCGGACAAAACTGAATGAACTGGCCAGGGAATGGGTAAGCGGGAAAACAATTGATTGGAACTCCATTCGGCCTTCACAGCCAATTCAGCGGTTGAATTTGCCCGGTAATCCCCAGGCGAAAAATCTCTGTTGGCATGAAGGTCTTGGTTTCAACAGTGACCCGGAAGTCAGAATTTCTTCCCCTGGTACGGTGTTTCTGACGCCGAAATGGACCATGAATGACGGAGGTCCGACGATCGTCAAGCCTCTGGACTACGCCCGCACCGTTATCTTTTGTGACTGGCCCGAAGAGAAGTCCACTTCGATGGCGACCCGATGGGACTGTGACCTTGAGTTCATTACGTCGAATCATCCCTCTGCGTCAGCGGTCGATCGGCGTTTTATTCACTACACCAGCGCGGTCTTCAATGTGGTGAAACAGGCGATTCAATCCCATTCGCCACAGACCGGAAAACCAGTCTTCATGCAAGTCGTTGTTCCGGATGGCATCGATGGCCTTCAGTTACAGGGAATTGCAGGGTTATTGAGGACCGCTAGGAAAGAACACTCCGGTTTCACTGGACAGCTAATCGCGCTGGATCCCACCCTTGCAGCAGAAACGATCGTAAGCCGACTGCGGGATAATCTCCTTCAACCGGCTGATACCCTGGTGCGGTACGTGTCTGACGAAAGACAAATACAGGTCTGGGAAGAGATGCCGGGAAAAGACACGCCGATCGGTTCAACGTTTGTCTGGAAGAACGGCAGCGTATTCTTGGTCACCGGTGGTGCCGGGGGGCTGGGCCTGATCATCGCCAGGGACATTGCTCAGCGATCCCGAGCGTCAACAATCATACTCGCAGGAAGATCACCGGTTTCGGCGAGAGTAAAAAAGGCGGCAGACGAGATCCACGCTCTCGGGGCCCGAGTCATTTATGAACAAGTCGATATTGTCGACAGATCTCAAGTGGATATCCTGGTCGAGAAAATTCTTCAAGAATGTGGTGTGTTGACGGGCATCATCCATTGTGCCGGAATTGTGGACGACAAGAGCATTCTTAAGAAGACGGCGTCTGAAGTTGAGAACGTGTTGCGACCCAAAGTGTCAGGACTCTGCAATCTCGACGAGGCAACGAAGTCGCTGCCCCTCGATTACTTCATCCTGTTCTCGTCGGTGGCTGCCGTGTTTGGTAATCCGGGTCAGGCGGATTACGCGGCTGGCAATTCCTTTATGAACGGTTTTAGCGTGTTCCGAAACCGCTTGGTGAGCGCTGGTCAAAGAAAGGGCCATACGATTGCCATCAATTGGCCATTATGGGCCGAAGGGGGTATGAACACGGATGCTGCATCAAAGGCTCTTTTCAAAAGGAAATATGCAATTCACTCCTTGCCTACAGATGAGGGATTGCGAGCGATGGAATATGCGATCTTGTCCACTGCTTCAGAGGTTTGTGTTTTGTATGGCGACGTCGACAGGCTGTTGGAGTCAGTTGGTAAAGGACGGTTATAGTGAACGAACTGGATGAGAAATTACAGGCCCTATTGATTACCCGATCGGCAGGAATACTCAAATGCGATGAGTCCGAAATCCGCTGGGAAGACGATATCGATGAATACGGATTTGATTCCATGGGTGTGAGTCAGCTTTGCGTAGACTTGAACGAGTTCTTTTCGATTGAAATTCATCCTGCGATATTCCTTGAAGTTACATCTCTCGAGGCTCTGAGCGGCTACTTGAAGAAGAAATACTATCCCACTCTTGAGAAGAAGCTACTTTAAAGTATCTGAATATGGTTCGCCGACACGATCGCCTGGCGGTTTTCTGGGAGTTGCCTTTGGCGCTGGGATCGTTTCTTTTTTATAAGTCGGTCAAAGCTGCCATGCGCGGCCTGCTGCACATTCATGACACTCGAAATCGTGGGGAAAACTGCAAATGGCAGACAATCTCGGGTGATTTTCTGGCGAGGCCGGGCGCTCTCCCTCTGATAATGACCTCAGGGCCACGTTGGAATACCCACGCGCTCATTGGGGTGCTCGCGCCCGTTGTGGTCCAAGAGTCGCTGGAGATCGATGCCGCCGCAGCCGACCGGTCGGCCCGCTACTGGACAGTTGTGGTCTGCACACACCCGGCCCGGCGTACGGTAACAAGCGTTGGCTCAGTGTCCTCTCCCTTTCGCGATGGGAAGGCGCGCCTCAAGCTTCCTCCGGGGAAGTACTGGCTCGGACTTCGCTACTATCAGTGGAGTCGCGATGCGGAACTGCCTGCCGTCCGAGCGGATGGGACGGACGTGGCGAAGCCGATGACCGTTCCCGCTGATGTCAACGGGTTTTATCGTGATCTCAGTCAGCGGTCAAACATCTATTATCTGGCCCTTCATTACTATGTTTTCGTTTTGCTGCGTTACCGCCGATGGTTTCCAGCTTCGTTCGTGGAGGGAGAGTTTCTTCCGATGGGAAACCCTGAAACGGAATTCTACTTTGAAGCTCTCAGGAAAGGAGAACAGCTCCAACTGCGCATCGCGCCGGAGGTTCTTGAGCGCTGGGACATTCTTTTGACCTTATACGACAGGGGCAGTTTCCCGACGCACTGGGAGCAAGTGACACATCCACGGTACGAGATCGTCGCACGTCAAGGCGACCGCATGTGCCTTATTCGCGTACAATGTCGTTTGCCGGGACAGGATGAATATCAAAGAGAATGGGTCGAAGCGGTTGTAGCGGACCCTGCTTGAGCTTGGCTTTGCAAGTCCTGGCAGCCCGCGGCAGCTTTTTCCAACGCTTATAAAGCTCTTGAGGCAAGAACCACAAGCCACAGGCTGCTGGGCTAAATAATTTTTATTGGGGTCGGCCAACGCATGACACTTTTGCCGAGTGACTTTCTCCCTTTTCTTCCAGCTTTGGCCACATTGGAGACGAAATCCTTCATCCAGCCATCTTTACTCTTCTCGTTCGAGCGGTTGTGCCTTCTTAAGTAGGTATCGGCCAAGGTGGCCTGCGATCTGACGAGTTTCCGGATGCCTTTCTCGAGTGGTCGAAGCCCGGAAGACACTTTTCTCTTCGTTGAGCCTCCCTTGTAAATCACAGTCGGCACCAGGCTCCCGTCTTCGTCGTGCTGGAGCTTCACAACTTTGCGAACAGACTTATTCAGCCGCGGCATTTCCATAAGGTTTCTCCTTAAGCAATTAGGTTAAGCGCGCATCAATGGAAAGAGCTTGTTACACTTCGGTTTTTCGCGGACGATGAAGATCACGGGCTGAGCCGACTTCGGGATGGTCCCAACCCTCTGGAGCTCCTCGATCGAATCCATAACCTGATCGAGCAGCTTCCCTTTTCCGTCCAGCAGCCGTTTGACAGACTTCCGCCTCTTCTTACCTAAATCCAGAATAATCGGGCTTGGCCCCTCCGCAGCCGGGGCACCGCCCTTGTCAGTCTCGCTCGGTATAGTAACGGGCATGGGTTCACTCCTTCGCGTCAAAAAAGTTTGAAAAGTTCGGTAAAGATAACACTGGTTGCCTGGCAACTCAAGAGAAAGTTAAGGCGAGCTTGGCGTTAGCGTCGTGTTCGGGATTCCCTTTCGCCGAACTTATTGCGCAGCCTGATGGACGTTCTGCAAAAGTAGACATCCAAAAATAAGATTACAAGCCACATGGAATGACTGAACTTCGGCAACCATAGCGTCAACTGCTCGATCTGGTTGCCCATCCATGGCTGAACCCACGCGTGGTGGTACTGATGGAGGAATGCCAACATGAATACGACACCCGAGGCCGCCAATAGAGCGATGACTCCCCCGAAGAACACTTCGAAGAAAAATCCGACTTTGGTTGTTGTTCCTTCTAAGACCTGAGCTTGTCGACGGATGATTGCGCTCTGGTGAAACAGATATTCGCTGGCGCCCGCCTGCAAATCGACCAGGGTCAAAATGCCGTCTAGGAGACGGGGTGCCAGGACACGCGCCGCTCTTCGAAGCCGCCGCCGTTCCGCCGCTGCGAAATAATCGCGAACCAATCTTGAATAGTTGATATCGGGAAAGAGGTAGACGAGAGCGGAATCCAGAGTACTGAGGACGCGGCTGATGCGCAGAAAGGCCCATTCGGTCGTAAGTCGATGTTGAATCATCACACGTGTGATGCCCATGTTAGCTGCCTCGATGGACTTTTCGTGGTACGGCAAATCCTTAACGTATGTGCGTGTGGCCCAAGTGCGTAAGGTTCGAATCACTTTGGGCTTGAAATCACCAAGTTCCGCCGACTCCAGTGTACCCGCAAGCAACAGCGTCATGTCGGAGACCTTGGAAAAGTCCCGCTTGGCCATTGCTTCCGTCATAATTCGAAAACGCCCCAGCCACTCTGTTTCCGTGAAGCCTATAGAACCCATGTCAATGAACGCCACCTGGCTATTTCGCAGCAGGATGATGTTTCCTGGATGCAGATCTCCGTGGTAAAGGTTATCTTCGAAAATTTGGCGAAAAATGGACAGGATGAGGCGGCGAGCCACGAGCTTCGGCTCAATGTTGTTGTCCTGAAGCCAGTGCTGCAATCGCTTAGGATCCTGGCTGTACAACTCGATGAAGTCGGACATCAAACTGCCGTGAACAAACTCCATCACGAGGACGCGGGCGGAGCTGTAAGTTCGAAAAAGCTTCGGCACATAAATATCGTGTGCGCGCAGACTCTTTTTCATTCTGCGCATGGCCGATGCTTCGTTCCCATAGTTGAGCTCCTCTTCCATGATCTGTCTTAGTTCCCAGAGAGCTTCGTTCCAGCGCATAAAGCGCATAGCCTTGAGACTTGCGAAGGGGCTCACGATCCAAGTAATGAGTTGAAGATCTTGACTGAACTTCTCCTTGAGATAAGGACGCTGGACCTTGACCGCAACCCAAATCTTTTCTTGTCTGAGGTGCGCGCGGTGGATCTGCGCAATCGATGCAGTTGCGAAGGGGTGATCATCAAAGTAATCGAAAAGCACCTCGATCGGTGCGCCGAGATCCTCTTCGATGATCTTTCGAGCCACTTCGGTTGGGAAACCCTCTGCCCTGTGCTGCAATGTGGATAGCTCGCGGCAAAACTCCCGCGAGAACATGTCGATACGCAGCGAAAGCAACTGTCCCGCTTTTATCCACAGACCGCCCAGTTCCTCGAGCATACCGCGAACCAGACGTGCATTCTCTGTGGTTGACAAACGGCGCCTCACGAAAGCCCACAGAATGCGGCCTCCCCAACGGAGCGCGATTTTCAGGAAACGCAGCACCCAATGACGCGCAGGCCTTTGCGGTTCCACAATGCGGATAGTCGTGCGCTCCCCGGTTGACATGAGCTGGGTGGGAATCAGATTGGGGTCTAGCATCCTGACGCTTCTCGCGATCCACAGTCTACCTGTGCGTAGTATCCCGAATTCACGACATGCCTGCACCTGAAGGCACTAGTCATTGTGGTGCGGCCCATCAGATACCATGGAACCGTCGCCATGACACACGTCACATCGATGTCAGCCGCGCCACGGGATATCAGTCTGTTCCGAAACCCAACGATAGATCGCTGCAAATTGCCCTCAACACCTGCGGACGTGATTCCTTCAAGAAGAAATGTTTTCCGGGGAACATGTGCAGCCGGAATGAATTGACACTCTGTTGTTGCCAGGCCTTAAGCTGACTTGTAGCGACGGTCGAGTCTAACACGCCCCCAAAGGCTGAAATGGGGCAGGCGAGTGGCGGCTCTGGGCGATAAGTGTAGGTCTCCAGAATCTCCAAATCCGCCCTCAAAACAGGAATGAACATTCCCATCAAGTCCCTGTCGGCAAGGATGGAGGACGGAATCGCATCGTACCGCTTGATGAGTTCATCAAGGAACTCTGGTTCCGGCCGCTGATGGATGGGCTCGACTGACCTGGGAATCTGTGGAGCAGCATGCGCGGAAACAAATAGCCGCGCAGGAGCAGGGAGACCTCGACGGCGAAGCTCGCACGACATTTCAAAAGCCATCAGCGCGCCGACACTATGACCAAAGAGTGCAAAAGGAATATCGAGAAAGGGTTCCAGCGCGCCGCACAGAGTTCGGGTCAGCGAGTCCATGCGGACGAATGGCGGCTCTAATCTCCGCTTCTCCCGCCCGGGCAAATGAATGGGACACAAGTCAACTTCTTCCGGCAAACCATTCAGCCAGGAGTGGAGCAACATTGCTCCTCCTCCCGCATTTGGAAAACAAAACAACCTTAGTTGCGCTGCAGGTTTCGGCCGAAGCACCACAAAATTGGAAGTAGGGTTCAAGTCAATCCTCGCGCCCTGATTCTACCAAAAGACGACGCATGGCTAGGCTAGTTGGGAAGACCATACTGCGAAAAACAAGGCCCCGTCAAAGTCACGCAAGCGTAACAAGGCGGGTGCTAACTGTAGGATGCGCTTGCCCGGCAACACATCAGAATGCCTAGCTGCTTCTGGCCGCAGAGCCTCTCCCATCTGGCCGGGTGCTCGATACGTTGGCAAAAAGCGCCAACGCATCCTACTCCCATTCCTCAGACTTTGACGGAGCCATACTGCGAAAAACAGTTGAATTCTCAAACGGAGTTCAGTACGGTTCCGATGGTTTCCGTGACTTGAATACGAGTTTGAGATCGCAGACGGACGATACCCTGCCTCTAGAACGCAGTCATTTGTCCTCGCGGTCGGAAGTATTGACCAGGATCGCCGGCTTTGGAAGCGGAGAATCGTTTTGATGCCTAAGTCTCGCAACAAGGTGCTTTGGTATCTCATCCTCGCAGTACTCCTTGGAGCAGCGTCCCTGATCTCGATTTTCATAAAACGCAATACTCCTCCAAAGGCGCAGGCCAGCATTTCGCCCCAACCGCCCTTGGGCGTCTCGAGCCTTGGCCGCATTCAGCCGGAAGACGGGATCGTAACGGTTGGAGCCCGGTCACTGGCTGGCCAGCCTTCGCTGGTCAGCAAGCTCAGTGTCAAGGAGGGCGACTACGTCAACGCAGGTCAGGTCATCGCAGTTCTGGACAGCCTTCCACAACTGGAGGCGGCCTTGCAGCAGGCGCAAGCGCGCGCCAAAGTCGCCGATGCGCGACTGAAACAGATTATGGCGGGAGCAAAATCGACCGATGTCGCCGCGCAACAAGCGGAAATAGCACGGCTCGAAAGCGAACTGTCGAACGCCAGGACAACATATGCTCGCACCGAGGTTCTATTCAAGAATGCAGCTGCCACGCGACCTGCACTCGAACAGGACCAGCTTGCCGTGGAAACGATGACCCAACGGATTGTGGAGGCGAAGGAAGGACTGCGCGGTCTCGAGGTCCGTCAGACCGATATTGATGTTCTGGCGGCTGAATTTAAGGCGGCTGGGTCCGAGGTTCAACGGGCTAAGGTCGAAGCCGCGGCTGGTGTCATTCGAGCTCCATACAACGGCATCGTCCTGAAAATCCATGCGTGGCGAGGTGCGGAAATTGGTCCGCACGGTATCCTCGAACTCGCCAAAGTGGATCAGATGTGCGTCATTGCCGAGGTGGCCGAAAGCGACATCCAGCGTGTGAAACTCGGTCAACGCGCAAAGATCACCGGATACAGCCTGCCGCAACCGATCGAAGGCACAGTCGAACGATTGGGTCTGAAAGTTTCCCGCAACAGCCTCGTGCTGGACAATCCTGTCAACCTGACCGACGCTCGGATCGTTGAAGTCAGAATCCGGCTGCATGACAGCGGCAAAGTGCGGAACCTGATCGACGCTCAGGTCGAAGTTCTGATCAACCCCAACTAGCATGGCGCGCATTCCTCTCGCGTGGCTGCAATTATCTCACGAGAAGCTCAGGCTGGCGGCTGCCTTGGCCGGCATAGCCTTTGCAGTTATCTTGATGATGTTGCAGCTCGGTTTCGCGGCTGCCCTGATGGACTCCGCCGTCCTGGTTTATGGACACCTTAATGCGGACCTGTTTCTGGTCAGTCCAAATTTTGAATACATCCTCCAAGCCAAGACCTTTCCTCGTCATCGCCTTTATCAGAGCCTTGCCGTCGAAGGCGTGGACGCTGCCAGTCCTGTTTATATAGGTCTGGCAACCTGGAAACACCCGGTTGATCTCAAGGAAACCTCGCTGCTTATTGTCGGATTCGATCCCGGAAGCAAGGCGTTTTCCGTTCCCGGGGTCGAACAGAATCTCCAGCAAATCCAATTACCCGACGTCGTCTTGTTCGATTCAGCGTCGCACCCCAAGTTCGGCCCGGTACCCGAGCTACTCGACAATAACTCGCAGCTTTTCACCGAAATCAATAACCGTCGTGTTCGCATTGGGGGCTTGTTCCGCCTGGGCATCGGGTTTGCCGCAATTGGTAATGTGGTGACGAGCGAACTGAACTTCCTGCGGCTCTTTCCCAGCTATTCTCAGGACAGGATCAACCTTGGCCTGATTCGGCTTAAGCAGGGCGCCGATGGCGATCGAGTGCTTCAGCAATTAAGGTCGACAATACCGGACGACGTTCTTGTGCTGAGCCGCGCCGAATTCATGAATACGGAAAAAGGTTTTTGGAACACGGTGTCACCGATTGGATTCATTTTTGGGATGGGTGTGTTCATGGGTTTCATTGTTGGCTCAATAATCGTCTACCAAATTTTGTATACGGACGTTTCGGACCACCTCTCCGAGTACGCCACGTTGAAAGCCATTGGTTACCGTGACAGCTTTCTGTTTTCGATCGTGATCAAGGAATCCTTGCTTCTGTCCTTGCTCGGCTACATTCCCGGACTGGCTATCTCTCAGGGACTCTACACACTCACTGCGCAAGCTACTGGATTGCCGATCTTCATGACGTTGGAACGCGCGGCGGCGGTCTTCGTTTTTACAATTGTCATGTGTTCTGCTTCCGGCGCCCTGGCCATGAGGCGGATACGATCCGCCGACCCGGCAGAGATATTCTGACAGCTATGGAACCGCTCATCAGAGTTTGTGGAGTCAATCACTACTTCGGAACAGGACCTCTCCGAAAGCAGATCCTCTTTGACGTCTCTGCCGAAATTCTTCCGGGCGAAATTGTGATTAACACCGGCCCCTCGGGATCCGGCAAAACTACTCTTCTAACGTTGGTAGGTGCGCTCCGTTCGGTGCAGGAAGGCAGCCTCACTACTCTTGGGCATGAACTCAATAACGCCAGTGCGGAGACTTTGGCCAACGTGCGGACAAACATCGGGTTTATTTTTCAGGCGCATAATCTGCTGGCCTCGCTTACCGCGTGTCAAAATGTCGAGATGGCCCTCGGAGTCTCGAGTGGAGTCGGACGGGAAGCGTCGGCGAGCAAGAAGGAATCACGCCAACGGGCAATAGAGATGCTCGAGTCGGTTGGACTGGGAGAGCGCATTGATTATCTACCGCGCCAGCTCTCCGGAGGCCAAAAGCAACGCGTGGCCATCGCGCGGGCGCTTGTGACGAGGCCTCAGATCATCCTGGCGGATGAGCCTACGGCAGCGCTGGACAAGAAATCCGGGCGCGAAGTCGTCGAAATTCTCCACCGGCTCGCGAAGAAGAATGGATGCGCCATCCTTCTGGTCACACACGATAACCGTATTCTGGATATCGCCGATCGAATTATGACTCTTGAAGACGGGCGCATCTCGTCCTTTACTTCGGGAATAACTGCAAGCGCCGGACAACTTCTAGGCGGCCTGACGCAGATGCAACGCAAGGGCGAACTCGTAAAGCACGTCACTTCCCTGAGCGAGCAGAAATTCGTGGAGTTCCTCGAACACGCCACTTCGGAATTTGAACAGTGTCTTCGGACTTGGGAAGTGGCCAGCCGTGAAGCAATCGGGGCACTGAGTGATCAGGTGCTCGAGGCCGCAGCGGTGCGCATACGAGACATGCTCGGTGCGGATCGCGCAACACTCTATATGTACGATGCAGTCAGGGAGGAGTTGCGCTCCAAGATCGCGCATACCCAGGGCGGTCCGCCACTCGAAATTTCAATATCCGTTCACAGCGGCATCGCAGGGCGCGTCGCTTTAACGGGGGAGACCCTGATCATCCAGGATGCGTATGCGAGTCCGTATTTCAATCCGGAATTGGATAAGGAGACGGGTTACCGGACCCGTACGATACTTTGCATGCCTATCTATAATCGTCGCAAACAAGTATTCGCAGTGGCCCAGCTTCTAAATAAAAGGAACGGCCAACCCTTTACGAACACCGACGAGAGGAAGTTTCGGGAGTTCGCCGGCCAGTTGGGTGTCCTGCTTGAAAGCTGCTTGCATCTGGGGAAAGATAGCCAAGTTCAGGCTGCTTCTTGAACCCAGCCCGGCGACGTTCTTCCTTGTGAACCTCGCAGAGCCATCGTCCGTTTCACCCCCTCAAAGTTCGGTTTTGAGAAAGCGTCACAAGAACCGCCGGAGAAGGACCTTGCGGTTCAAGGCCGGAATGGCGACCGCCCCGACCGCATTGACTGCAGGCCTTAGGTGATGAATGGACCACACGCCTGCATCGGTGGAACGAGATCTCAGTTGCATCAACCGGGCGGGTTCTGACGGCGCTACAGAGACGGTGAAGGAGTCGAGGGGAATCCACAAACCGAGCCCCTCCGCTTTGATGTAGGCTTCCTTTCGCGTCCAGCAGTTAAAAAACGCTTCAAGCCGGTCGGCCGGCGATACTTGTTGCAGCATTTCGTACTCGAGCGGTGAAAAGAAACGTTTCGCGATCTCATCCATGTGGTCAACCGGCCGGATGATCTCGACATCAACGCCTATCGGCACTCCCAAAGCAAAGGCATACAGAGCCAAATCCCCTGAGTGGGATAGATTGCATCCAAAATCTTCGAACTTTGGTTCGGCCAGCGATGGCTTTCCTTTGGCGGTATACGCGAATCGAATCTCGTCGGCTCCAACCCCGAGATAGCGAGCAATCATGATTCGCAGAATGCCGCGGCCCACGATGAAGCGCCGCCGGTGCCTTTCAAAATGAAAACGGGCGGCGCGATCTCGTTCGTCGGCGGAAAGCGTTTTGTACAAGCGGCTGACTTCGCAGTTCGGATCGTCCAACTGCGCCTGCCAAACGTGAATTCCGTCGTATGCAGGAAGTTCGTAGGTCGCATCGCTCATCTTGCCATGGTAGGCCGGAGAAATTTGGATCATCGCCATCAGACAGGGAATTGAACTTCTGCCAGTCACTCAGGAGAGTTCTGTGCATAACTCAGGTTTTTCAATGGACATCCAGCCGTGCATCAATCCTCACTGACAGGCATGCCGAAGACCTGACAGATCAGACACCCGAGAAGTTCGCTCATGCCATGGCCCGCATTGAAAAAGCTCTCGTGGTGGGAGCTTCGTGCCGACCACTGCCCCCGACACGCAAGCTATAGCCCAACCGTGCCTCCGCAAGCTGCTGCCTGCCACAGACTGTCTGGGATGACTGCGACACCGGGTTTCACCAACACCCAACAACGCAGACTGAGTCGATCTTGCAAGCCCATCAAGGTGCCATGAGACCTGTTCCTATGGCTTCATAGACGCGCTGACGCCCAAAATACCCCGAAAGAATCGTCTCCGCCACAACCTGTGTTGCCGAAATCACGAGACCCCTTCCTTCCAAACCACCTCGTAGACTTGCACCGGCTCACTCTTGCCCTTCACCTGGGCTCCTCCATAGGCCCGTGTCGAAAGTTTTCCACCGATCGCATCAAATGTGCTTTGGCCGATCAGGATCTGCTGGCCTTGGGCTAGTTTCTCGAACCGGGCAGACAGATTCACGGCATCGCCAATGGCGGTGTAGTCGGTGC
>Ga0163150_10000810_pt1 | contig 56312 bp, 14 predicted proteins | sample OliLakLV19P2IB_FD_148628 | JGI IMG/M metagenome (GOLD analysis project Ga0163150, IMG submission 148628) | Freshwater microbial mat bacterial communities from Lake Vanda, McMurdo Dry Valleys, Antarctica - Oligotrophic Lake LV.19.P2.IB | ecosystem: Environmental > Aquatic > Freshwater > Lake >...
GGGATGGCTCCGATGTCCAAAGTATTGCCACAAAGTCTTTGATCGGACATGATGGTTGTGCCGGGAGAAGCGGAAGCGGGCTCTGCTGGGAAGCAACTCGCTGAGGAATATCTCGGTCTCCGATGCGCCAAAGGCGCTCGGCAACCCGCCCCACTGATCGTCTGGTGGGTTGTTTTTCTTCAACTTTGGACATCGGAGTGATGCCTCAAAAATCCAATGCGAAACGGGTGTCCGGTGAAACTTCGGTTTTCTATTCGTAACGATAAATAGTCAATTTTGACCCACAGATTCTGCGGAAGAGCCATAAATCTTGGCACTCGCAATCAAATTATCGCAATTTGCCATCGTGCAGTCCTTAAGTTCACATCAAGACTATATCTATTCCCTGAATTTCAAGTTGGGTTGCTCATTTTTTGTTTGCCCATTAGAGAAAGCGATGAGACGGTACGTGAAAAAACTTAGCAGATTTCTATTGCAACTTTTGGCCATCCCTGTGACGCTAATATGCCATCCTATCTTAGTCGCCAAAGCCGTTTATCTCCTGCCCGATTTTTGCCGTGGACTCAAGGTTTCCGGCAAATGGCCAGTGTTCGCACTCGGCGGAAGCAAGCCTGATTGGTCTGGAAACCCACTTTGGGACTATTTCGCACAAAACCAGAATGGCCCGGGAATTTGGAAATGGACGCACTATTTTGAGGCATACGACAGGCATCTTTCGCGGTTTCGAGGACAGCCCGTAAATCTCTTAGAAATAGGCATTTATAGTGGCGGAAGCCTCCCGATGTGGATCTCGTATTTCGGCGATCAGTGCAAAGTGTTTGGAGTAGACATCGAAGAAGCCTGCAAGGCCTACGAGGCCGAGCAGATCCAAGTATTCATTGGCGATCAAGCGGACCGCGATTTTTGGAAAAGCTTTCGCAGTTCAGCTCCCGATATTCATGTCCTCATTGATGACGGCGGACATACACCTGAGCAACAGATGACAACTTTGGAAGAAATGCTACCGCACATGCCCGTCGGCAGCGTTTACGTGTGCGAAGACATTCACGGAAGTTCCAATCGCTTTGCAGCTTTTGCAACGGCTTTTGTTCACCGCCTCAACAAAATGACCTTCGATGGAAAGCCGGGCATTGTTTCGTCGAATATTCAACTAGCATTCCACTCGATCCATTTCTATCCGTTCATGTGTGTTATTGAAAAGCACCGATTTCCACCGGAGAGGTTAATCGCCCCGAAACACGGCACGGAATGGCAACCCTTTCTTTGAAAACCGCATATTCTAGTCGGCCGATCGAGTACCACCGATGGCTGAGCACGAGCACCAAAAGCTTGGACTCCCAGGTGCTGAGATTCTTGGAATTGGTGGCCTCCAGCGAGAATTGTCAAAAATTCGACTTTTTGTCGTCTTTGAAGTACGATGCGGCTATCGTTTAAACACAAGAAAATTGACTGGACTCAGAAGAGCTTAAAAATGGCTGCTGATATTGATCTGCGGAAGAATCTTCTGGCACTGATAAAGCGAAACAGCCTACGAAGCAAGCGTGCATCGATTAGCTTTTTTCGGAATCGCTTTCGCAAACTCCTATTAGAGTCGCTTGAAGATCGGCGGCTGATGGCGCGCGATGTTTCGGGGACACTTTCTGCGAATGATAGCTGGTCGGGTACGATCCATGTTACCAACGATGTCATCGTTCCCAGCGGTATCCAACTCGATATCGCGCCGGGCACAGTGATCAAGTTCGATACAGCGAAATATCTTTCAGCACAAGCGGGAAGCAGCCTCTTCGCTAGCGGCTCTTCGTCATCGCAGATTTTTTTTACCAGCACACAAGACGATACCATCGGTGAAGATCTTACGCCGGGTGTCGCGAGTGTACCCCTAGGCGGCCATTGGGAATCGCTCTATCTCGGTACGAATGTCGCCACGCTCGACTTTGTCAATGTTCGCTATGCGGGCAACACGACTTCACCGGGTAATTCGTTCCCGCCGTACCGGGTACCGTCGATCGATATCGCGACCGGCACAACTCCGACACTTCGCAACGTTTCGGTCAGCGATGGAGACTGGACTGGGATCAATGTCAGCGGCAATGCGACACTCGATACCGTATCGATCCAGCGCACTCGAAGCGTTGCTGTCTCGCAAGCGTTAGAGATCAGCCCGACGTATCGCAATATGAGCGCATTGGAAACCGGTGGCAATTTTGTGCATGTGGCCGGAGGGACTCTAGCAACTGTGCAGTCATGGAATTTCGGTGGTCTTGTGGCACAACTATCGAACGATCTGACGATCGGTACCGACGGCGATTTAACGCTCGCACCGGGAACGATTCTCAAAGTCCCACAAGGTAATCTCATTCATGCCAATCAAGGCGCGTTCAAAGCGGCAGGAACGCTCGCCCAACCGATCATCATCACCAGCGACCGCGATGATTCGGCTGGTGGTGATTCCAATGCGGATGGGACCGCGACCGTCGGCGGACCAGGACAATGGGAAGCGTTATACGTCGGTAGTTCGGCAAGTCGATTGGAGAATGTCGAGATACGCTATGCGGGCAACGTTAGCAATCCTGGCAATGCGTTTGAACCCTATCGTATTCCGTCGCTCCAGATTCAAAGTGCCGCAGCTCCGATTATCAAAAACGTGCGTGTTCGCTTTGCAGAGAACATCGGGGTAAGCGTGATCGATACGGCGACGCCTTCCATCGAAAACGTAAGCGTCGAAAACTCAGGTCGCGAAGCACTCTACCAATCGCTTGCCGCGAATCCCGTCTATGTTGGTCTTACTTTGCTCAACAATGCTGCCGATCGGGTCACTTTGCAGGCGGGAATGATCGCGGCGGATCGCACCTATGATTTTAATGGCAACACGCTATATGTCGGGGGCGATTTGACGGTTGGACAAGGCACTACATTGACGCTTGTCCCCGGAACGACGGTTAAATTCGCAACGGGTGCTTACTTGCTTGCCACCGGAACGCTGGCTGCCGTCGGTACACCTACCAAGCCAATTACCTTTACCAGTATTAGCGACGATTCGATCGGTGGAGATTCGAATGGCGATGGAATAACGACTGCCGGTGGACCTGGACAATGGCAGAGTTTATATGTCGATAGTTCGACTAGCCGGTTGGAAAACGTCGAGGTTCGATATGCGGGGAACATTTCCAACCCTGGCAATTCGTTTGAACCCTATCGTGTAGCGGCTATCCATGTTCGCAATGCATCGTCGCCCGTTTTTCGTAATCTCACCATTTCTAACGCGGAAAATATCGGCTTGTATATCGATGATTTGGGAAAACCAGCTTTGGAGAATGTATCGATTGTCGGCGCGGGTCGTGAGGCAGTCTATCAGCGACTGACCGCCACGCCGATTTACACGAGTTTGCAATTGATCAACAACGGTGCAAATCGGATCACGGTTCAAGCGGGAACGATCACTGCCAATCAAACATTTGATTTCAATAGCTATACAGTCTACATCGCTGGTGATTTAATCGTTGGTCCGAATGTAACACTTTCGCTTACTGCTGGTACGACGATCAAGTTTCCAACGGGAGCCTATTTTCTTGCTCAAGGAACGTTGAAGGCAATTGGCACGCCTGTTAAGCCGATTATCTTTACGAGTATCAGCGACGATTCAATCGGTGGAGATTCCAACGGCGATGGGAATGCAACTACAGGAGCTCCGGGGCAATGGGAATCACTTTACATCGATAGCTCCACTAGCCAGCTTGAGAATGTCGAAGTCTGGTATGCAGGAAACGTGAGCGATCCAGGCAACGCATTTGGACCCTATCGCGTCGCCGCTATGCACATTCGCGGTGCAGCTTCGCCAACGATTCGCAATTCACGAGTTCGCTACTCAGAAAATACCGGACTTTCGATCGGAGAAGATACCGCTCCGATCTTCGACGGGATAACGATTGAGGGTTCGGGGCGTGAAGCAATCTATCAATTATTAACTGCATCGCCTGACTATCGCGGCCTCTTGATCCGGGATAACGTCGCCAACCGTATTACCTTGCAACCCGGAACCACTACCGGGAACCGGACGCTCAATTTTAATGGCAATCCGGTCTATGTGGCTGGCGATCTTTCTGTTGCCGACGGAGCCTCGTTGACGCTTCCCGCTGGAACCATCCTGAAGTTCCCGACCGGGGCATTTTTTAACGCAATCGGTGCTCTACAAGCCATTGGAACGGCCGAGCAGCCGATTATTTTCACGACCATCACCGATGATTCTGCGGGCGGCGATTCGAACGCCGATGGAAATAATTCTGTTCCGCGCCCTGGCTCGTGGGAAGCGATCTATCTCAATGCTTCCGCGTCGACGCTCGATCATGTCGAAGTTCGCTATGCCGGCAACGTTAGCAATCCTGGCAATGCGTTTGAACCCTATCGCATCGCAGCGATTCAAGTTGTCAATAGTAGTTCACCCAGTATAAAAAACGCTCGAGTTCGTTTCGCTGAAAACTACGGGATTCAATCGCAGGCCAACACGGCACCGCGATGGGAAGCGGTTTCGATTGAAAATTCCGGTCGCGAAGCGATTCTCCAAGCGATTTCATCGAATCCTGTCTATGCGGGTCTTTCGCTGCGAAGCAACGCGGCCGATCGCATCACATTGGACGCGGGCACGATCAGCAGCGATCGGCAATATGACTTTAATGGCATCCCTGTCTACGTCGCGGGCAACCTTACGATCGCTACCGATGTGACGGTCTCGTTGACGGCTGGGACGGTCCTCAAATTTCCGCAAGGCGCGTTATTCAACGCCATAGGAACGCTTATCGCCGACGGAACGATTGCGCAGCCGATTATTTTTACCTCCATCAAGGACGACACAGCCGGCGGTGACTCGAACGGAGATAAAGAGGCCTCCAATCCGGTCGTCGGCGACTGGGAATCGCTGATCCTTCAGCAATCATCGTCCCGATTGACCAACGTCGAAGTCCGATATGCCGGTAACGTGAGCAATCCTGGAAATACCTTTGGGCCGTACCGTGTTGCCGCTGTCATTGTTACTAGTTCCGCCTCGCCAACGATCGATCGACTGCGAATTTCCAATGCCGAGAACGACGGGCTGTCGGTTCAATCGGCTTCAACGCTCACGCTAACCAATAGCCAGATCATCGGCGTGGGTCTATCTGCGATCAACGTCGATAATGGAACAGCAACGATTACGAACTCGCTCTTGCAAGGCGGCAACATTGGCGTTCGCGTTGGAACGAACGGTACGGCAAGCGGCAGCTCGAATGCGTTTTTGGGATTTGCGACTGCGGCCGTCGTCAATACAAGAACCGATGCCAGCAAAGCGAACTTCGAAGGGAATTGGTGGGGGCATTCGCTTGGTCCCAACGATACGTCGTCTGCCGATGGATTTGTCAATGCGAATCCGCTAGGCCAGAACGTAAGTGACTATGTTCGCTACGCTAACTGGCTCTCGACGCCGCCGATCGGATTTCGATTCGGACCTTCGATCGTCTCCGCCAAGTTGCTTCCCAGCGGCGACGCGATCGACGTCGTCTTTCAAGATCCGATACAGCCATCAAGTTTTACTATCGATGATGTTTCGCTGACTGGCAATTCGGCACCCACGGTCACCACCGTAACACAATCGAATGCCAAGCAATACCGGATCATTTTATCGTCGGCGATCAACTCAAGCGGAAACTATACGCTTCGCATCGGGCCGAATATTTTGTCGCTCGGTGGTGTCGAGATGGATGGAAACAACAATGGAACGTCCGGTGAGTCTGGTGATGCCTTTACGCAAATATTTGCCATCGATCGGATGGGGCCGAGTATTATCGCGTTGTCGCCTAGCGGCACCGTAACGCAGTCGCTCTCCTCGATCACGCTCACATTCAATGAGCCGATCGATATCGATTCGCTCGATCCGACTAAAGTGAGTCTGAGTCTCCCCGGTGGTGCGACGACTCAGATTCTCGCCATGACTCCATTGCCGGGCAATCAAGTGCGATTATCGTTTGCTCCACAGTCGATCAATGGTGTCTATACGCTGACCCTCGATCCCGTCATTCGCGATACGGCAGGAAATTTGCTCGATCAAAACGCGAATGGGACTAATGGCGAAGATCCAAACGATCGCTACACGAATACCGTTACCGTCGCGCGGCAATCACTTCGCATTGTCGCTCAGTTCCCGGCTCTTTCAACCAACGAGGCGATCGAACAAGTCGACGTCACGTTCAGCGCCCCGATCAACGCTGCTTCGTTCACCGCATCCGACGTCACCGTTCGTGGTCCACTTGGCAATGTCAATGTGCTGGATGTTACCAGTATTACCGCAACGCAATATCGTATTCATCTAGCGAGATCGACGGCGGATGGAATCTACGAATTGTCCGTCGGACCGGCGATCAACGACATTGCCGGCGTCGCGATGGACGAGGACGGTGACGGAACGCCGGGTGAATTCGAAGATCGTTATATCGGAACGATCAGCTTAGCGGGAGCGGGTCCGCAAGTACTCGGAATTTCGCCGCGAGGTCCGGTCGCCGCTCCGGTCGCCGTGATCGATGTGACATTCAGCGAACCGATCAACGCTGCGACGTTCACCGCCGCCGATATCGTTCTCAAGAATCCGAATGGCGTTCCGATCTCGGTCGATTCGATTACGACGATCAGTCCGACCGTTTATCGGATTGCCTTCGCATCACAGCGTACCGAAGGGACGTATACGATTCAAGTTGGGCCCGACATCGCCGATGCTGGCGGAACGCTGATGGATCAGGACCAAGACGGTCGCACCAATGAACCGATCGATGATGTGTATACGGGTTCATTTACCGTCGATGCGACCGGCCCGCGAGTGATATCTGCCGTTCCAACCGGTGGTACGAACAATCCGTTTGATACGATCGATCTGACTTTCAGCGAAGCCATCGATCCTACGAGTCTCACCATCGACGATGTGACGCTGACCGGTCCGTCGGGATCGATCGCCGCAACGCAGGTGGTCGTGATGGACTCGAATAAGGTTCGCATTCGATTGGCTTTGCAGGGCACGCCAGGCACCTATGCGATCGTCATCGGTCCGAACGTCAACGACCTTGTCGGCAACGCGATGGATCAGAACCAGAACGGAACTGCGGGCGAAGCCAACGATGGCTTTACCAATACGATCCAACTTGCATTGGCCGATTTAGCCATCGATTCGTTGACCACGCCATCGTCGGTGGCCAATGGTCAGCTCTTCGATATAAGCTACACGGTCAAGAATGTCGGATTAGGCTCGGCGACTTCGCCTTGGACCGACCGGCTGGTGTTGAGCGTCGATCAGATCATCGGCAACAGCGACGATATTCTGCTTTCCAATGTGGTGACGACAAGTTCACTCGCCAGCGAGGGAACGTACTCTCGTACCATTTCCGCAACGGCCCCGTTTGGAATCACGGGTTCAACCCGAATCTACCTGACGACCGATCTCGGCAAGACGGTAGTCGAATCCGACGAGTCCAACAATCGGCTCGAACGCCCGTTGAATATCGACTTTGCGCGCTCACCTTCCGATTTGATCGTCGATGCCATTTCGGTTTCCAATTCAATCGGGCGTGGCACGGCCTTCGACATAACTTATCGCATTCGAAACGATGGCGTAGCAACGACCGAAGCGGTCGCATGGAACGACGATGTATTTTTAAGTACCGACAAAATTCTCGATGGCAGCGATCGGCGATTGGTGATCACTCGACACGAAGGGCGATTAAATTCAGCGGCAAGTTACAGTCAAACGCTTTCGGTCGTTATGCCCGAGAATGTTGCGTTCGGCGATTACTATCTGATCGTTCGCGCCGATGCCAATAATGAAGTTGTTGAACCGGCCGCCGAAGACAACAACACGCTGTCCAGTTCTTTGTTTTCCGTGATCGTTGCGCCTTTGCCCGATCTCGTAGTGAATACCGTCGCTCTTACACCGGGTGGCGTCCTACAATCTGGCGAATCGTTTACTGTCAATTGGACGGGACGCAATGCCGGGAATCTCGCCGCGAATGGTCGCTGGCTCGATCGCGTTTACCTATCGAATGACGAGACTTTCTCGAATGACGATTTACTCATGGGGAGCGTCGAACAGCAACGGCTTTTGGATCCGAGCATAACGTACACAGCTTCGTTGACTTCTAAATTTCCCGAGGGAATATCGGGGACTTATTATTTAGTCGTCGTTCCCGATGCAACGAATCTCGTTCGCGAAGGCGACGGCGAAACGACTGGCAATCAGGCAACGACGCCGATCACGATTTCTGTTTTCCCTTATGCGGATCTGACCGTTACCAGCGTCACCGCACCGCCAGAGACCATCGGTGATCCAGTCGATCTGGTGGTCAGTTGGGACGTAAAAAATGTTGGGGCAGGTCCAGGACGCACGTCGAGCTGGACGGATCGTGTGGTCCTGAGTCGCAATAGCACTTTAGGCGACAGCGATGATCTGGTGCTCGGCAATTTTGCGCAAAGCGGCCTCATGCCGGTTGGTTCAAGTTATACGCGACGCGAGATTATTCCGTTGCCAATCGCAATCAACGGTCGCTTTACGTTGTTCGTCGTCACCGATGTTCTCGATCAAGTTTACGAGCTGCCCGGCGACCAACGCAACGTCGGGTCGCCAGCGAATTTTGTCGATGTCACGACTCGCCCCTATGCAGATTTGATCGTCGATTCGGTGACTGCCCCATCGGTCGGACAAGCGGGTGCAGAAATTGCCCTCGATTGGGCCGTATCGAATCAAGGGATCGCAGTCACTGATAGTGCATCATGGACCGACTTGGTATACATCACGCCTGATCCGACCTTGGCGACGGGATTGCGATTGATCGGTACAGCAACCCATGCGGGTCCGCTGGCCGTCGGCGATCATTACACGCAGCGATCGCGAGTCGTTCTGCCTCGCGATGTCAGTGGACCGCAGTATGTAGTGATCGTAACCGGTGGACCTTACGAATTTATATACACGAACAACAATTCAAAGCGTGCCGAAAACGCTGTGAATGTAACTGCCTTTGTGCCGCCGTTGGTCGATTTGCGAGGAACGCTTGGAACGTTGCCATCGCGAGTTTTCGATGGTCAAGATCTTTCCGTAACATGGACGGTGTTCAACGATGGCCCTGAAAATCTGCCTGATTCGTGGACAGATCGGATCTATTTGCAATCGGTTTCCGACGCGAATGTGAAGCTTTCCATGGCGTCCTTTCGCAGTCCAACAGGATTAGCCGCCGGAGCTTCGATCGATCGAACTGAGTTCGTTCGATTCCCTCGCAATCCAGGTCAATATCGGCTGGTCATCGATATCGACGATGGAAACGCGAACATCGAGACGAACGAAAACAACAATCGATTGCAAAGTAGTCCGATTATCATCGATTCGCGACCGCGTCCCGATCTTCGGCTCATTGCGATCGACGCACCGGCTAGCATTACATCGGGAACCGCCATCGATGTTCATTTTACGGTGCGCAACGACGGGACGGCGGATACGCCATCCGGAAATAGTCGTTGGACCGATCAAGTTTGGTTGAGCACTACCGCCAATCCCAACGGTCGCTTTTTATTGCTCAAGAGCACTCCCAACGGTTCGGCTTTGTCGTACCTCGGCAGTCCCAACGGTGGTCCGACGGAATATTCGACCGATGTATCGGCGCTCATCCCAATCAACATGTCGGGGAATCTTTACGTCGTTGTGATGACCGATGCGTTATCACAGGTCGATGAATGGCCGTCGGAAGATAATAACTTTGTTGCCAAGCGAATAGCCATCGATCGGACGGCTGTTCCACCGCCAGATCTGGTCACCGAAAGCGTCACAGCACCGAGCGATGCTTTTGATCGCAATACGATCACGGTCCGATGGAAGGTCGCCAATCGCGGTGCGGGACCGACCGATCCTGGATCGTGGAGCGATAGCGTTTGGTTAACGAAGGGCAAAGGCCGACCGAATGCGCAGCGCGGCGATATTTTGCTGGGTAATGTCGGACACAATGGTGTTTTAGCGATTCGCGAGAATTACGAAGCAGTCGGAACTTTTTCGATTCCGACCGGCACTCAAGGTGCATATTTCGTCACCGTATTCGCCGACAGTTCGAATTCGGTTTACGAAGAAGCCTTTGCGTCGAACATCAATCCAGACGCTCCCAATGATATTGATGGTAGCAACTTCCGATCGATACCGATCAACGTTCTGCTTTCTCCGCCAGCCGATTTAGTTGTATCCAATGTAACGGCGCCAGCTTCGGGAAAAGGTGGAGCACAAGTTTCGTTGAGTTGGACCGTGACCAATCGGGGAGCCGTTGTGACCGATCGCGAACGATGGGCCGACGCTGTCTATCTGTCGAACGATAACGTGCTGGATCAGTCCGACACGTTGGTATTCGCGCTTCCGCATGTCGGATTGCTCCAGCCCGATCAGTTTTATACACAGGTTGCAACGTTCACCCTTCCGCCGTCGGCTAGCGGTACGCATTTCATTGTCTCGACAAATGTCGATCCTGGGATTGCGTCAAGCGTCAGTGACCCAGGCCTTCTCAGCGAAGTTCGCGCGATTCTGGAACGCTTTGAAACCGCCGTCGGCAAACCGATCGGTGAAATCCAACTCAAAGATTTGAAGCAGTTCGATCGGGGCACATTGTTGAGTATCCTGGCTGGACCAACGCAGACGATCACGACGGTCTACGAAGGTCCTTTTACGAAGAACAATCAAGCAGCCGTCGCTTCGAATATTGTCGATCGAGATATTGACTTAATGATTCGGAACGTACAGACGGTGGCAACTGCCAACTCTGGCGACTCTATCCGCGTCACGTGGGATGTCGCCAATCAAGGGAGCGATCCGTCGTTGTTGGGTTCGCGATTCAACTATTACGTCTATGTTTCAAAAGATCCAACGTTTATCGAGAGCCGAGCTTCATTCGTCGGTGCGACGGTCGACAGTGGCGAAGTGATTGCATCGGGTGGCTCGCGCTCGATGAGCTTGGATGTAAGTATGCCTCGCGGCATTGAAGGTCGATGGTACGCCCATGTGATAGCGAACGCGTTTCAGACGCAAAATGGATTGGCGTATGGAGGGTGGCCGCAAGCGAGTTTTCCTGACTGGCCATCGTACTTCAGCAACCGAGAATGGGAACGTAACGTCCCAAACAATGATCCTCGTATCGTCAATAATCGATCGAGCAGCAGTTCGGTCGAAGTGACGTATAAAGAGGCCGATCTTCGGGTGACAAGTTTTACCATCACACCGGCGACTCCTGAATCAGGTGGTCTCGCTGTCGCGCGCTGGACAGTCACCAATGTCGGAAATCGAACGACCGGACCATCGCGCTGGAACGATGGAGTTTTTATTTCGCAAGATGACACGCTTGCAACCAGCGACATGCTGCTAGCGCAAGTTTCACGCACCGCGACGCTGGCACCCGGCGAAAGTTACTCGGCACAGTCTACAGTCCAGATCCCCGATAATATCGGAGGCCCCTACAAGTTGATCTTGTTCGTCGATTCGCCGTTTGGAGTCAGCTACGCGCAAAGCGTCGGTGTTAATCCGCCGTATCCCGTGATCGCTCATCGCATCGATGGCGGCGGACAGGGCGGCGTGCTCGAATTCCGCGACGAAGGGAACAACACAGCCGTTGTCGACATGTCAATCGTCGCTGTCGAACGACCGAATCTTCAGATTCGCGGACTCGTCGCCGATGAACGTGTTCAGGTCGGCCGTGACTTCCGCGTTCAATATAGCGTTCACAATTTAGGTGGGCCAATTCCTGCGCGACAAGTTCCCTGGACCGATACGGTATATCTTTCGCGAGATCGAGTGCTCGATCCAGATAGCGATATCTTTGTCGCGAGCATTCCTCAGCCAACGGCGATCTTGCCAGGCGGAATGCTATCGGTCGATCAGCGCTTCCGCTTGCCTCGTGGCCTCTCCGGAATCTACTACGTCATCGTTCGAAGCGATGCAAATCGTGGAGCATCGATTCCCGAAGGAAACGTGCGCGAGTCGAACGAAAGCGATAACGACTCGGCTACGATCATTCCGCTGCTGATCGAAGTACCGCCGCCAAGCGATTTGCAAGTCACAAATGTCACGATTCCGACGACCGGATTAGTTGGTCAATCGATCGCGATTACGTGGACTGTTAGCAATCTGGGGACCGTTCCAGCGACTGGTTTCTGGGCCGATGCAATTTACCTATCCACCGATAATACGTGGGATCACGGCGATGCTTTGCTAGGGCGATTCGATCCAAGCGCACAGCGAACGTTGGCTCCTGGAGAATCGTACACCGCAATGATCAATGCCGTGGTTCCACCGCGTTTATCAGGTGACTATCGCATACTCGTTCGCGCCGACATATTTGATGATGTTTACGAAGGCGAAAACAATCGAAATAACCTCGGTATCTCGACCGATCAGCTTCGAATCGATGTGCCGCAATTGCGACTTGGCGTTCCAACGCCGGATACGCTCAATGTCGGCGGTTGGCGATTGTATCGGATCGAAACTCGAGCCGGTCAGACCGTACAAATCGATTTAAGCGCCGCGACTGGTGCCCATGAACTTTACGTTCGACATGAAGCCCTTCCTTCGCCGATCGATTACGACCATGCCTTCAACGGATATTTGAAACCCAACCAAAGCGTTTTGATCCCCGAGTCGTTGGCAGGGAATTACTATGTCTTAGCGCGAGGCGGATTGCGAATTGAAGATACCGACTCGCGCGGCAATCCGATTCCGAGCGTGACCGTACCCTATCCGATTTCGCTTATCGCCAAGGCGATCCCGTTCAGCATTACCAACATCACGCCCGATCGTGTCGGAGATTCGCGATACGTTACGGTCGAAATAAGCGGTGCTGAATTCCCTCAAAATGTGACCGTTCGCTTAGTCCGACCGACGCTCTCCGAGTTCGCACCGGTTTCCATTTCACGCGTCGACGCATCGAAAATTATCGCGGTCTTCGATCTGCGAGGAGCCGTCGGTGGCCTCTACGACGTTCAAGTTCTCCATCCCGATGGTCGAGTCCTTGCCGATCCGTATCGATTGCAAATCGAACCAGCCGACGCGCTCGCTGTTGATATCGGTGTTGGCGGGAAAGCTCAGTTAGGCATCGGCGAGGCGACGACTTACGGCGTCACGATTCGCAATCTTGGAAACATCGACACGCCGTATACCGAAGTACGAATTGGCGTCCCGCATATTCAAAATCCAGCACCGGGAATCATCCCTGGTGAAGCTCTAAAAGTCTTTTCGACGCTGACGGGAACCGGGACCACGATCGGCGGCAATGCCAATCATACTTTGAGTTTCCTTTCGCAGTACGATCCGTTGCTGAATCTTGGCGGTGTTTATACCGCCAGCGGTATCACCTTGGATCTGCCGACTGCCAAGACAGAAAGCATGTCGGTATTCGTTCAGTCGTATCCAGAACTTGCGACGCTGCTGGCCCAAGATCCAGACTTTTTCAAAAAGCTATCGCCTGACCAGCTCGACATGTTGGGCTTCAAGTTCTACGTCGCGGCCGCCGCAACTCCGTTGACGCCTGCCGAGTATCTCGATCGAAAACGCGCCGAAGCATCGCAGTTGCGAACGGCCATTTTGCAAGATGCCTTAGCACCTGCTCCGTTGATTACGTTAGCTTCGGATGCTCGATCGTGGAGCGATGCGTATTTGGTAGCGTTGAGTGCGGCCGGCATGATTCGCGCTGAAGATATTCCGCCGACGCCGGATGCACGCGCCGATTCGGTTGCTGGACTTTTTGTTGCCGTCGCAGGGTTGCTTGGCACCGATGCCGGAGCGGCAGTGCTTCGCGAGATCAATCGGGATGGAGTTACGGCCGAAGCCAATCGAGCTGCCTTGATCGGACGACTGCGAACGTATTTAGGCGATACGCCGAATGCTTATTCGGGTGGCTCGGTTCCGAATCAGGACGCGTATGATTTAAAGCAATCGAATTCAACGTCGTTTGTTGCCTTTCAAATGCAAGTCGGATCTGGCGATGACTTTGGTTTTGTAACTACGACGGCGACCAACGTCGCGCTCAGTGGTACGACAAACGCATCGCAAGTTCAAGTCAGTGGCCCGACGGGAACCGGTAGCAACAATCTCGTTCCGATCGCAACGCCGCTGCCCTATACGATCACCGCAACGCAGCCAACCAATGCAACGTCGAGTGTCCGAACGATTCGCATCACGATCCCGATCGATCCGTCGCTCGATGTTCGACGATTCCAACTATCCGATTTGGAAATTGGCGATTTGAAGATCGCGATCCCGTCTGGTCGACCGGCATTCTCAGGCGATTTTGATTTTTCCGATTCGCGCGGCTTTGCATTGCAGTTAACGGCCGGTGTCGATGTGAATTCTCGCACCGCAGTTTGGACACTCAGCGCGATCGATCCGAGCGACGGTCTACCGCCGAGCGATCCTCGCATTGGTTTATTGAATCCTGGCCAGTCGATTCGCATCGGATATTGGATCGATGCGGGAGTCGATGATAACTCGCTACTAGCGACCGGCACGCAAGTCAGTACCGTCGCGTCGGTTCAATTCGATGCAATGCCGGTTGCCCAGTCGTTATCCTCGATTGCGACTCTCGATACAAAACCGCCACAAACGCAGTGGACGGTAACCGAGATGACAGGCAATCGCTATCGCGTTCAATGGACGGCGACCGACGATTCATCGCTCTTTGGTTTAGCCAACAACGGTATCGCCGAGACCGTTGTGCTGCTCAGTCAAGACGGCGTTCGATATCGCACCGTCGCTCGACTGCGCGGCGACCAGAACGAATATACCTATACCGAGTCAAACACCGGATTGAAACCGCCGCAATTCTTGCTGCGAAGCATTGACGTTGCCGGAAATGTCGAGCAAGTATCGAGCGACTTAGTCGTCGCGAGACTGCAATCGAAAGTCAACTTAGGCTTGCCGCCCGTGGCTCCGGTTGAGATTGCCGCAGAGCTGTCGAGCGTTGTTCCAATTCAAAATGTACAACAGAATCGACTGCTACAGCAAGTTTTGGCAGGAGTGCCGTCAAGCCCTAGTGTGTCGCGTCCGAGTAGCTTTACGCGAACGCTTGAACCGCTTGCTGCCGAAAGTTTCGCAAATAGACTCGGTGATTCCGGGGCTGCGATCGGTTCGCTTGGATTGGCCGCTTCGCCTGACGGAAAGACTCTGTTCGCATCTGGCGGAACTGGTCGACGCACTCTCTATCGTCTCCAACTCAATGGAAGCAATCCAACATCACCATTGGCACTCGCTACCCTCGACCAGCCGATTTATGAATTGGCTTTCGATGGCGCTGGGCAGTTATGGGCGACCAGTGGCGGACTTGGATTGCTTCAGTTAGATCCAGCGACAGGCCGCGTTCTGACGTCGGTCGGCGTCGGAGTCGCAACGGGAATTGCATCGGTTCCCGGCAAAGCTGAACTGATGATCGCCACAACGAGTGGCATTCAACGCTTTGATACTGCCACCCGTCAATTTATCCTCTTCAGCGATACGCGTGTCGATTCTATCGCGGTCGATAGCAACGGCACTGTCTATGGAACGGCATGGCCTCGCGGTGGCGAAGTTCTTAAGTTTGACAGTCGCGGTCGCGCAAGTATCGTTGCCAGACTCGATGAGCCCGCCGAATCGATCGCGATCGGCAAGTCGGGTACGTTGTTCGAAAACCTTTTGCTGATCGGTACCGAACAGACAGGTCAGCTAATCGCGATCGATTCGCGAACGTTGCAACAAGCGACGTTGGCGAGCGGCGGAGCGACGCGCATCGAAACGATCGAAGTCATCGCGGATGGACGAATCTTTGTTACCAAGGATGGTCAGATCGATCAGTTGCAGCCGATCGTCGCACCGCGCGTGATCGCCACGACTCCGATCGCAGGCGACGGCGTCGTCCCAGTCGTGAATTTGGCAACCGTTACTTTTGATGTCGCGGTGAAAGGGCAAGACGCGACCGATCCTGCGTCGGCGAGCAATCCTAAAAACTTCAAAGTCGTCAATCGCGAAACGGGGCAGGCGGTTCCGATCGCTCGCGTTCAATACAATGCCGCGACGCGAACCAGCCAACTGCTTTTCGAAACGCTGCCGCCAGCGAGTTATGAATTGCAAGTCAATAGCAGCATCCAAAGCGAACAAGGGTTGGCGATGGGAGGCGACACGTTTACTTCGCCTTTCGCAGTTCTCGACGACGTATCGACGACCGCCGATGTTCGCTTTACTACGCCTCGAATCAATCGTAAGAGTGGCACGCTGCTCGTCGACATGACGGTGATGAATCGAGCTGCATTCGATATCGCTGGTCCGATTCGGATCAGCTTGGACAACTGGACCGATAGTTCGCAAATGTTGAGCTACTTTGGCCCAAGCAATACGACCGCAACCGGAGTCGCTCCTAACGGAGTTCCCTACATCGAAATCTTCCAGACAGGAACGCTATTGGCGGCAGGTACTTCCAGCCCATCGGTTACGTTGGTGCTTTCCAATCCAAATCTGTTGAAATCTTCCTTCACGTCGCGCATTCTTGCGTCGCTACCAGCCAATCAGTTGCCGAATTTCTCAACGACGCCTTCGTCCGATGCGATCGCAGGAGCCGACTATTTTTACGCCGCTCAGGCTAGCGACCCCGATGGGAATAGCGTGGCTTATGTCCTTGCACAAGCTCCGGATGGCGCATCGGTCGATCCTGGCAATGGTCGTATTGCGTGGACGCCAAGTCGATCTGCGCGGCAGCAAACACCGTTCGAGCTACGAGCTTATGACGCGCGCGGTGGTTATCGCATTCAGACTTGGTCGGTCGCTGTCACAGGTATCAACACCGCACCAAACCTAGCCCCATTAGCCGATATTCGAGTTCGTGAAGGCGATCTCCTTCAGATTCCGATTAGCGCCTTTGATAGCGATGGCGATCGACTGATCTACTGGGTCGATCATGCACCGCCGGGAGCAACTTTCGATTCCACAACGAACATACTTCGCTATCGTCCGTCGCCGAACGCAGCCGGAAGGTATGAAGGCGTGACAGCCTATGCCAGCGATGGTCAAGCCATTGTATCGACGACCTTTACGATTGTTGTCGAAAACAATAACACGGCTCCTACGCTCGCTCCCATTGCTGATCGTTCTCTGCGAGAAGGCGAAACGCTTCTCTTGTCCATACGTGCCAGCGATGCCGATGGGGATCAACTCACTTATCGCTCGACCAACCTACCTCCAGGAGCATTCCTCGATCCGAATACGGGCTTGTTCGATTGGACACCCGACTTCAACCAGCACGGAGTCTATCCGATCGATATCACGGTTAGCGACGGCATTGTGTCGAGCCAACGGTCGTTCACGCTGAATGTGATCAACGTCAATGGTGCCGTTCGGATGCCACGGCTTGATCCAATCTCGATTTTCGAAGGGCAGTCGCTGCAACTGCGAATAGCGGGTACTGACCCCGATTATCCAACCGGCAGTTCCAATACGCTCGTCACTTATGATGACTTCCAAACGGATCAAAGTTTCTTGCAAGCGGTACTCACCTATTCGCATTCCAATTTGCCGACAGGTGCCGTGTATGATCCACTGACGCAGCGATTGACGTGGAAACCGACGTTCGATCAAGCTGGCTCGTATCAAGTTCAATTTTCCGCAGCCGATGATGGCGACGGCACTGGGACAGTTTCCCAAGATAACACGACGCTGAACATTACCATTCTCGATGCAAACGGAGTTCCGGTTTGGGATCCAATCAATAATGCGCAATTAGGCGTAGGGCAGTCTTCGTCGTTGACCGTGCGAGCTCGCGATCCGGAGCAAGGACCGCTGACACTAACCGCCAGTTTAGACGAGACGATTGTCGGCTCCCTCATGCAGCTTCCGTCGTTCGTCAGCTTTACCGATCATGGTGATGGTTCGGGAAGTTTTCAATTCAATCCGGTACAAGGCGATCGAGGCAGTTACCTGATTACCTTGCTCGCTCACGAAGCGACTGGCTCGAATCCGCTCGTTGGCCGATCTCAGTTTGTGCTCAGCGTCACGAGCGTCAATGAACTACCAAGGCTTTCGCTATTGCCCAATCGGGTTGCGGTTGTCGGCAGTGAACTTGCCTTCGATGTCCGAGCCATCGATGCCGATCGAGACGCGATTGCCTTTTCGCACGCTGGATTGCCAGCCGGAGCGACGCTGACTCCGACCAGTGTTTATGGAGTTGCGAGATTCTCATGGACGCCGAGTGCCGCTCAGTTAGGTTCAAGCTCGTTAACGTTTACTGCCAGCGATGACGGTCGAGCCGGCACAAGCAGCGTCCTTACCGATTCGGCGACCTTTCAAATACTCGTTCGGTCGAGCAATTTGCAACCGATGCTGAATCCAATTGGAACGGTCAACGCATTCGAAGGAGATTTGAAAGCCTTGCAACCGAACGCGACCGATTCGGATGGTGACACACTCTTCTATCGGTTGGTTTCGATCGCTACGGGGAATGGAAGTGCGCTCAGCGAGCAACTGCCGCCTGGTATGCAGTTCAATGCGCAAACGGGTCGCATTTCTTGGAAGCCAACGCTTGATCAATCGGGCGTTTATCGATTCAGATTCACAGCATCCGACGGTCAGGCGACCAGCAGTGAAGATTTTGATTGGAATGTTGCTGATACGAATCGAGCACCGCTCTTTTCGCAAAGCCAACGCTTGTTGCTCAACGAAGGCGAGACACTCAACTACGCCGTTCAAGCTTCCGATGCGGACGGCGATCCGCTGCGTTATCGTCTGCTGGGTTCGATTCCAAGTGGCTTGACCATCAACGAATCGACTGGATTGCTTCAATGGTCCATCGGTTTCGAGTCCGCCGGTGAATATCCGCTTTCGATCGAAGTCACTGATCCTCGCGGTGGCTCGGCAAATGGAACCTTGCTAGTACAAGTGCTCAACACTAATCGTTCGCCGTTGTTTAATGCGCCATCGATTCGGTCAGCCGTCGTTGGCCAGACGCTCGCTTGGAAACTCGATGCGAGCGATCCCGATCAAGATCCTCTGCAATGGACGATCAACGGGCTGCCTGCCGGCGCCCGTTTCGATTCGAATGCCCAGCAATTCACTTGGACTCCTGAAGCATTCCAAGTCGGAACGTATCCCGTCCGTTTCACGACCAGCGATGGTCAAGCGACCGTTTCGCGAACGGTTGAAATACGCGTCGCAGGAGAAGCTACGCCTGCGTTAGTTCGAATTGTGAAGACGCCGTCGTTCGCCGTCACGCCGGGCAATCCGGTATCGATCGAGCCGATTGTCGATAGCGTCGATCCCGTGCGTTCGATCGAGTTGTCAATCGATGGTCAAGCAAAAACATTGGACTCATTGGGAAGGTTTACCTTTACTCCGACAGCGACCGGTCGCTACGAAATCGTTGCAAAAGTGACGACGATAGCTGGCATCGAGACGATTCAGACCGATACCATTCGCGTCCGCGATGCGGCAGATCAATCGCCGCCCGTCATCATAACGACGATGCTCGATCGGACTCGCATTCAAAGCGGCGTGTTGCGACCCGTTTGGACAATACAAGATGTGTCGTTGGATCATTTCGAGTTTCGCCTGCTGGCCCAGAATGCTTCGCAGAGCAGCCTCTTGCTGGAAGGCACGACGAATGGGACTTCGATGCCGGAAATCGATCCATCGTCGCTCGCCAACGGTTTCTACACTTTGCAGGTCACGGCTATCGATCTGGGCGGCCTGGAGACGATTGTCGAACGGCGTTTCGAAATCGATTCGTCGAACAAGCAATCGATCTTCGAGCAGCAAACGACCGAGTTGAATGTAACCCTTGACGGTCTTTCGATTCCTATCGTTCGCCGATACGACAGTTCCGTGTCTGATCAGCAAGGACTTTTTGGCGCTGGTTGGAGCCTGCCTCTTTTAGAGCCTCGCATTGAAACGCTTCAGCGTCATTCGACCACGCAGGATGATCCGTCGATCGATTTGCGAAGTCTGGCTTGGCAGCGCGACGAACGCCTCTACATCACTCGTCCAGATGGCCAACGTGTCTCGTATACTTTCACGCCATCGAGCGAGATTGTTGGCAGCCAGACGATTTATCGTCCTCACTTTGTTACCGAGGATACCGGCGGATGGAGCCTTTCAGTAGCCGACATTCGATTGCGAGAGATCGGTGGAAAATTCTATTTGTTTAGCTCGGGACTTCCGTATACGCCGAATCTCATCGCATCCGATTCCGATTGGGTGTATCAGCTTACTTCACCCGCAGGATTGAATTATCGCTATTCTGTCCAGCAAAACTCGGGGCTTCATTCGATTGTTTCGTCCGACAATCGAATGTTGCGATGGAGCGACAGTGGACTGATCGCTCGCGACGGGAGTCGTTGGTCAGTCATCCATGACTCGCAAGGTCGCATTGTCGAATCGATTGGCCCGTCAGGCGAATACTTGGTATACCGTTACGATGACCAAGGACATTTGACAGAATGGAACGACGCCAGTTCGTCGTCTAACCGCCAAACGATTCACTACGCTTACGATCAGACTGGAAGATTAAATGTCGCAGCTCCGACCAATGCGTCGGGCTTTCGATTGAACTACAACGCGGCGGGACAGTTGCTCGGCCAGACGACGATTGAACAATACGTCGGAGGTGTACGTGGTTCGCTTGGTTCGACAATCCAAGGAAGCGTCGCGGCGGGACAATCGAATTTATTTGCAATCACACTTAGCGATGCTGAAATCAAGTCGAATGCAAATGGCCGGCTCACTCTAGAAGTTGAAACAAACGGCAGCAACGGGTTGCAGCCAAGTGCAGTTGAGGTCGATGGTGCTGTCGCAAGCAGCTCGGTCCTGGAAAGCAATCGGAGCACCACACAACTTACCTTTGCTCGTGGCGGCACCTATGTTTTCGCGATCAGCGGACTCAATGGAACATCGGGGACTTTTGCGACACGCATTCGATTGTTGGGCGACGACAATCGCGACGGAATAGTAGATGCTTTGGATACTTCGGCATTCGCCGGAACGCTCGGGACTTTCCTCAATCAAGCACCGATTTTTGTTGCTCCGTCGGAAGCGATCGTCAGTCGCGGTTTTCGCGGTGCCGTGCTCGATCTCAAGAAGCTCTGGCGAGACCCCGAAGCCGATGAATTGTTGGTTTTGCCATCAAGTCTGACCGGTGGAACGCTTCGTCGGCTTGGTGACGGTTTAGCTTTGGTCGTTCCTGACCAAGGTCGCGTGGATCCATTGGCTATGACGCTCTTCGCCAGCGACGGTCTCTTGGGTACAACTTCGACGTCGTTTCCGATTGCTGTTCAAGCGACCGATTATGTTGGTCTTGAACTTTCGGATTCGATTCTCGAAATGAATACTGGGCAGACCAGTCGCTTGGAGGTCTATGGGTTGCTGGCTGATGGGAAGCGAGAACGCATTCCCGACAATGAAGTAACCTACGCCAGCCGTGCGATTCAGAATGTACAAGTAACCGACGGCGGCATCGTGCTTGCATTGCAAGATAGCAGCACCGTCATCGAAGTTGCCGCAGGTGGTTTGAAGACAGGAGTCTTGGTAAACGTCGGCCCACATGAACCGAATCGAATCGACGTCTTCCCAGGCAGCTATACGTTAGAAGATAGTCAAACACGACAATACGTCGTGCGACAACGCGAAGTTGCATCGGTACTCGATGTGACCAGTGCCGCCAGCGGTGCGCAGTATCTTGTCGAAAATCCAACTATTGCGACGATTTCGGCGGATGGTTTGCTTACCGCCCTTCGACAGGGAACGACGCAAGTACTCGTATTCCAAGGTGGCCAAGTCAATCGTTCGCGCATCAAGGTTAGTTCAGTATCCGGTCCATCGGCAATCATCGGCGCCGAAGGCGGAATCTTGGCTGAACCTAACGGCATTCAAATTGGAATCCCTCAAGGTGCCGTGTCGGAGGCAACGCAGGTATCGGTTCGAACGTTGCAAGCTTCGGATGCACCATACGGATTGCCAACGGGATTTGACTTTAAAACCGGATTCAAGATCGATGGGCTCGATGGCGGTACCGATCAACCGTTGAGCGTCGCGTTTCCCGCGCCCGCAGGTTCGACCGTCGGTCAGTTGATCTACTTGTTTACGCCGATCGATGTCTTGCTCGAAGGACAAGCTCCGCAACGAAGTTGGCAATTGATCGACTCAGCGGTAGTTGGTGCTGACGGATGGGTGCGAACAACTTCGCCACCGAATATTGGAGTCAGCGTGCGGCAGCCAGCTTCGTTGCCCGTTTTAATGGCTCCGAGCGCATCGGGAGCTTTGTTTGCCGGTTCGCCTTCGATCGTTACGGCGGTTGGTGCCATTCAAGATCTCAATACGCGAAACGCGGCTTTGGGCGATGCTCGCTTCGGCAATTACATAACGCGGATGTGGCCCTACGGTGGCTCGACCGACACAATGTTCTATGCGGCGAACGACGCATTAGGAACTATTTTAGTACCGGCAGTTCCCGATTTTGAATATGTGCTAAGCACCTATTCGACCAGTCCTGCTGGTTTAGTGGAGCTTTCGAGTTCGCAGGTAAAACTTCGACCAGGCGAAACGCAGAATATAGCCCTTCCAGGAATTCCTCGGGTCGTTCAATCCAATTCGATACCGAGCATCGTAAACGGACGATTAGAGTTTCCTCTTTCTGGAACCGCGTCGACGGAATTGGTGCTGAAAGTCGATGATCTCTTGATTCCTAGTCCGTACGCGACTGCGCCAACTTATACCGGCAGTACGCTCGGGAATAAGCTTACCGATATTTATGTGACAATCGAGATCGGCGGTCGCGATACGTATGATACGCAGGGCAAGGTGCAAGTCATTGGCGGAGCCGACACTCGCGTTCTCGGCAGTAAATTGCGATTGGTAGGTGATCTACTTTATGTACCGCTTCCGGCCGGCGCGGCGCTTGCCAGCGGCGTTGTCACCATAACCAGACCGATGGAGCTACCGCTCGACGGTCGCTACAAACGGCAAGAGTTCACCAGCAATCCGCTTCAAATCTTGCCGCAAAGTCGTTATGCAGCCGTAGCAGCCGGTGGCGTTGATCGCGTCTTGATTTACGATGTCACGAACCAAGTCGACGAGCTCGGATCAACAGCGAAGCGAGTTGATCCGTATGTCGTGGCGTCGATCCCGCTCGGCGTCGAGTTGAATCCGTCGTCTTTGGCCCCTCGAAAAACGCTCGCGACGCCGGACGGGACGCGATTTTATGTGACGCTTGAGAATGCCGGTGGCCTTGCGGTGGTCGATGCAATTGCTTTGCAGCAGATCGATTTGATACCCGATCCAGTTACTGGCCAGACGCCTCAGTCCAAAGGGATCAATCATTTGGCGTTGCCGGCTGGAGCCCGACCATTCGATTTGGCAACCGATCCGTTGGGAAGGCGACTCTACGTCAGCGATCGCGGTCGGGCAAGCCTTTTTGTGATCGATATCGACCCCTACTCGTCCAAGTACAACCAGTTGATCCAAACGATCAATTTTCCGACCTACGCAGCCAACTTAAACAACCTCGGGAAGCTCGGCTTGCGCGGATTGGCTGTGAATCAGGATGGAAGCCGGCTATATGTAACAGCGCCTGCTCAAGATTTGTTTACGCAAGCCTCGGGTCAAAACGGAGTCGTATTCAGCGTGCCGCTTCGCGACAAAGATGGAGCACCGCTTCCGACGCTTGTCTTTGATCCGGAGGAAGACGATGCAATCACTGTTGTTGGGCCGGGGCCATTTGAAATCACCAAGACAACCGATCCAGCAGTGATGCTGATCACGGATCGAGTATCAGATCAACAAGGCGTGGGTATTCTTCGTCATGATGATCTTGGTGGCCACACGATTGAATATGTCGACCTGACGAGCTACGGAATCATTCCTCGACTCATTGAAGGACGTGGCACCCAAGTTCATGGCGTTAGCAATGCGCAGGGGATTCAATACATTGCCAAAGATCAATTCAAAGATAAGATCGGTCCTCACCCAGATTATGCAGTGATCACAGGTTTTAGAACATTCGTCCCCGGTGATCCAAAACATGATCCGAACATCGGACCTTTCTTTGCTTACAACGCCTATCTGCAGGAGACGATCACTGTACCAGCGACGGCGAAGGAACCGGCTATTCAAGCGACGATTGCAAAATCGGATGCTGTCTCCGCAGGTGGCAATATAGCGTTGATTCGCAGTCCGCTTGGATCAAAGAGCAATCCGCTGACCAAGCCTCGCGTGGTCGCCGCAACGACACCGGTAATCAATGGCTTTCCAGATGACCTCGCAGTAGCGACGCAAAGCGGAGTCGTGTTGGCTCCGTTCCAATCGCGAGGCTTAGTCTTGGCCTACGATTTGGCTAAGATGCTCAAGGCTATCGAAACCTCGGCGAATGGACCTTACCTGGCTTCCTGGAGTCAGTTGCCGGAGGATCCTGACAATAATGGTCCTTTATCCAATCTTTTGCGTGGTCCGTTATCCACGGTACCGATCGATTTTATCGAGCCGAAAGTTGCGATTGCTGCAGACTATCGTTTTTACACGGTCGATCTTCCCGACGGCGACAAGGCGTTGGCATACGGAATTCCTCCCAAAGGTCCGGATGGCCAGACGCCAAACACCTATGAACCGCTTCCCGGCGATCGCTTGCCACGCGGTATCTCGGTTCAGCCGGCGCTCGATCCGAAGATTGTTTTGTTAGCACCGACGCCGTATAACGCAACTCCGACAATGTCGGCATTTCCCGATCGTCCTTTGGAAGTCGAAGTGGGCAAAATGGCCAATGCCGAAGTGCATAGCGGAGCATTGCACGAATCGCATTCGCTGGTAACTTATCGCTCGCAAGAGCAAGAACGCGGTTTCGTATTGCATTACGATTCGTTGCGTGCCGACCCTCGACCTGTCTTCCACTTCGCAGCATCCAATCTCGGAGATTTGAAGCTCGATGTTTCACAAGATCGATTCGCTGCTCATCTGACCGCCACGCTTGGTGAGCAACAATATCAAGCCGGAGGTCTGACCCAAGAGCAAGCCCTAGAACTCGGAATGAAGGGTGGCGATAATCTCTTCAAGCTACCTACGGAATTCACGGAGGGATCCACTTTCGGTGCCGGCATTCAAATCGATTTGGGCAAAGCGGAATCAGGGCTTTATAACTTCCGACTGGATTACGGTGTCGTTCGGAAAGATGGCGAAAAATACACAGGCGACCTTGTCAATCAGACGTTCCCCGTGGCTGTCGTCAATTCTGTTGAAAGTCCCTTTGGTGCAGGATGGGGACTCGGCGGTTATTTGAGACTCTACACCGGTGATGCCGGCCTCGTGATCGTCGACGGAAACGGACTCGAACAAATATTCCTAGCGCCGCAGGCAGTCGACCAGCCATTTACATCGTTGGCGAATGACCATTCCGTTTTGAAAATTGTCTCTGGAAAGTATGAAAGACGCCTCAAGGATGGAACCCTTGAAAAATTTGATAAAGATGGGTTCTTGGAGTCGGTCGCCGATCGAAATGGAAATACGACTCGATTCGAGCACTCTAGCAAATTGCTAACGAGAGTCATCGATCCAGTCGGTTTGGTAACGACATTCCAATATACGAGCAAGAAGGTATCGTCGATAACCGATCCGGCTGGTCGAATGACTCAGTTTACGTACTTCAAAGGAAACCTTGCTTCGATCAACGACCCAGATGAGTCGAAGCGAACGTTCGCATACGGCGAAACGGGTGCCTTAGCAAAAGAAAGCGGTCAGAAGCTAGCCGAAAGCACGGTTCATCTGATGACCAGCGAGGTCTTCAAGCGGGGTAATTCGGGATCAGAAGAGCTCAAGACTTCCTTCAAAGACTCCTTTACCTACGACAAGGTTGGTCGCGTCGCATCGGGATTGCGAGTAGATGGTCAAAAGAGCACATTGGTTGCTGCCCAGGTTAAATTTGCGAGTCCTAACGGGCTTCCGATAAATCTCGATAAGCTACCATCGTTGTTTGAACTTTCCTCGAAAAAGACAGCCGATTCGAGCGAAAATATTTTGGCCGCTTGTGGACCGTCACAGGATCCAGCGACGAGTACCACCAACTATCTAGCCAGTGCCGACTATGTTGATTTCAAGGGAAACAAAAATCACTTTTCCATGACGGGCTTTGGCCAATATCAAAACGATCAGCAAGATACGCGGCGAACAAAAGTGCAAGCCCGCAGCACCGATTCTGGTTCTTTGCGAGGAGAACTCGATGCCGTCGGCAACTTGGTTTGCTATGCCGTCGATGCCTTTGATAATGTCGTCACGGTTGAAGATTTTCCAAACGGAACTTCCGTCAAAAAGACAACAGCCTATGACTATACCAAGCCGGTTCTTTACCCCGTAAGTTACAACCTTCCGATCGAGACTGTCGATGAAGTTGGCCGAACGACAACGAATGCATACGACGCGAAAGGAAATCTGCTGAGTGTAACGACCGTCGATGCCCACGCTCCGATGGGAAGCCCTTCGCAGACAGTCACCAAGTTTGAATATAGCCCTACCGGCCAACGATCGAAGTCGATCGATGCACTCGGCCACGAGCTGATCTATTCGTACGATGCCTACGGTCGGCTCGATAGCGTGACCGCCAGTGACGGCGTTGAGCGACAGATATACGTTGGACTAAGTGGCTATCCCTTTGCGACGATCGATGCCAACGGGCATCGAACAGAGATCGGTCGCGATGCGATGAATCGTCCAATTCTCGAAACGCATTTTCCATCTCAAAATGGCTCGCTCTTGTTTACCGCGACGGCTTCGTATGATGCCGAAGGGAACGAGATTCTCAAGACGGATTTGAATGGCAATCCAACGAAGAGCTCCTACGATGTGATGGATCGTATCATCGCTCGCCGTGTCGATCCGCAAGGTTTGAATCTAACAACGCGCTACGCCTACAAACTGACCGATCTCGTACCGAACTATCAAGTCAAACCGTTGCCGGGCGGTGAAGCTCGTGTAACACAGCGTGCCGATGGTTCCTTTGTCGTCGAACTCTATGACAAGAGTGGCGATCAAGTGCGGAATTATGACGGCCTGGGACGAGCAACGACCATTCTTCGCAATGCCGCCGGTCAAGAGACCGGAATGATACCGTCGCAAGGGATGACGATAACATACGTGATCGACGGACGCGGACGCAAGAAAGAAGTCCTCGGTCCATTGGCGGATAACCATACCGTAACCGTCTTTGACGATGCGAATCGCGTTACCAAGAAAACAGTCTTCAATGACGGGAAACCGCAAGTCACCGAGTATACCTACAATCTCTTTAACAAGATCGCCCAAACAAAAGACGCTGAAGGAAACATTACTCGGAATACGTATGACATTGTCGGGAATCTATTGACGACGACCATCGCCTTTGGGACGAGTGTCGCGTTTACGACAACCTATGGTTACGATCCCCGCAATCGCGTGAGAAGTGAAAAGCATGGGGCAGCGGTGGCAAAAACGTTCGAATACTACGCCGGCGGTCAGATGAAGACGATGACCGATGAACGGCATTTTCCGACAAGATACGTTTTGGACGGAATGAATCGCGTCGCCGAAACACATGAGCCGACTGGGGCGGTCATTTTCACTGAATACGACGGGTTGGGAAATCTCATCAGTACGACCGATGGTCGCGGTAAGGGTTACACGACAACACTTACTTACGATGCCGCAAATCGGTTGTCACGCAGCGTCGATCCGCTCGGTTATATCACCGCTTTCGCCTACGATGCGATGGGCCGAAAAATTGCCAAGGCCGACCCGCGAGCCGCTGGGAATTTAAGCAGTACGCTTTACGTCGATCGCTGGATGTATGATTTTGGCGGTCGATTGAAAGAACAAAGCGATGGCCTTGGTCAGAAGACTACTTATAAGTACGACGCTTGGGATGAAGTCTCCCTGATCGATGCGCCTGCGGCCGGCAGCGATAAATCAAAACGCTTGATCACCAAGTTCGACTGGAATGCCGGTCGCCGCGTCGTGACGAAAACAATCGCGGAAATGACCGCCGAAGCTGTCACGTCGCGTTCAACCTACGACACACTCGGCAATTTAAAGTTATCCGAACCATCGATTAACGCGTCCGATACCGTCAATGTTAAAACGAAACTTGAATACGATCGACTCAATCGTGTCGTGAAGCGGACCGAAGCACCCGGTACATTGGCGGTCGCCGTCTACCAAATCATCTACGATGCGCGTGGGCTTCAAGTTAAAACGATTGATCCGCGCAATGTTATCACCGAATCGATTTTTGATGATCGCATGATGCTCAAAGAGATGCGACAAGCTGTTGGAACGCTCGATGAGATCCGCATCCAGTCGCAATTCGATGATGCTGGCAATTTGATCGGACAAGGCGACGCTCGAGGACCATCGACCTTCAAACACTATGATTACGATGAAGTCGGGCGTAAAAGGTTTGAAACGATTCCGCTCGGTGACCCGAATTTTCCTGGTTCGGCGATGATCGAATACAAATACGACGACAACGGGAACCTCATCAGCCAAACTAACCCGCGCAATCCGAACTGGATTACGACGTTCGAATACGACAAGAACAATCGCATGATTTCAATGACCGATGCGTTGAATCATACGACATTCTACGATTATGACGAGACCGGAAACCAAATCAAACGAATGGATCCACACGGTGCGGAAACGCATTACGAGTTCGATGCGCTGAATCGAATGTACAGCCGAATCAATGCCTTTGGCTATGTTACCGCGACGGTCTTCGATGCCGTCGGCAATGTCCTAGCGGCGATTCGGCCCAATGCGGGCTTGCAAAACTCGGCGTCGACAACACTCACGCAGGGAGCTTCCGGACTAACGAATACGACGCGGAGCGAATACGACTCTCGCGGAAGATTGATTTCGACAACCGATGAGCTTGGCAATGTTACCCAATTTGCCAATGACAGCCTTGGCCGTGTGACGCAAATGATCGACCCTCGATCGAATTCAGGTTCAAAGTTTTACACAAGCTACCAATACGATGAACGTTCACGAGTGACCAAGATCACCCAGACGTCAGGTCTAAAAGGTGACGATGAACTGCTCGTAACTCGCAACGAATACGATGCGGCTGGAAACAATACCATTGTCATCAACCCTCGCGGTGTTCGAACGACGATGGTCTATGATCTGCTCGGCAGAATGATTTCTTCAACGCTAGAAACCAAGGTGCCCAACGAAGGCCTTACCACGGGCGAGCTTTATACGTCCATTTATAAGTATGATGCGATCGGCCATCTTCTCAAGGAAACCGACGCTCGTGGCGATTTCTATGCGATTCAGTACACCTACGACGTGCAGGGGAATCGGACAAGCGTGACGCGAAACACGGGAACCTCCGACGCTCCTGGCCCCGTAGCAACGTGGTTTTATAGCTACGACGCCGCCAACGATCTAAAGGCCGAACAAGATCCACGCGGTAGCTATTTCACTACGACCTATGAATATGACGCGCTCAATCGACGCACAGAAGAGAGTCGACCAAGGGGCTTGCCGAGCCAACCTGAATCGCCGGCCGTCGAATCGTATCGATACGATGCAGTCGGTTATCTCGACCAAATCTTACTGCCGAGAAGTTTGAATGGTCAGCGACTGAAAAATGTTTACGATCAGGATTTGATCGGCCGCCAGATCAAAGTGACCGATGCTGCAGGTTTTGAGACGATCCGGACCTTCGATCGAAACGGAAACGCCATAGTAGAACGTCAGTCGGGTAACGGCGCCTTGGCGGGTGCCGATACGCCTGATCGTGTCATCAACTACATTTTTGACGATAAGAATCAATTGAAAAAAATGTTCGACGCGATCGGGCGCGTGACGACCATGGACTACGATTCTGTCGGCAACCTCATTGTAACCATCGAGCCTCAGATCAATTCCGCTGGAGTACGCTCGAAGACGACATTTCAATACGATGGGGCCAATCGAAAGCGAATCGTGATGGATCCTGAAGGCGGGCTTCGCAAGATGACCTACAACGGCGGGGGGATGGTCGTCGCCAATCAGGATCCTCGCGGTGCGTTTTATACGGTCACGACGCAGTACGATGCGATTGGTCGTCCTATCAAAATGCAGCAGCCGACGGGCACGGCAGCTCAACCCGGTCCAGTCGCCACGACAAAGATGATTTACGAAGCTGGCGGTGCTCGAGTCATCACGATCGATCCGCGAGGACCCGACTTTCAAACCGTAACAACCTATGCGGGCAATGGCAAAGTTGGAACTGTCGAGCGAGCTGCTGGCCGCGATGATATTCTTTCGCGCGATACGCAATCATGGTTCTACGACATCGCCGGAAACATAACACGTTACGAAGACCCACGGGGTCCCGGATTCGCAACGACATATGTATACGACGCTGCCAATCGACTCCGACAACAAACGATTCCGGCGGGAACCATACAAGCACCGTCCACATTGTCGGAAACCTTTGACTATGACGAAACGGGGAACGAGACGCGACACGTCGGCATCGGCGGTTCGCTCTATGTGACGACTCGCGATTATGACGCTCTCAGTCGAGCAACGTTGACGATCGATCCGGTCGGCGATCGGGTTAGCGTAATCATGGATCGCTGGGGCAATTTGATTTCATCGACCAGCAAATTCGGTACGACGACCTACGAATTCGATGCGGTCGATCGACCGGTTCTCCAAAACAATCCGGTCGGAGACGTCATTCACTACCAATATATAGACGGTGGCAGCACGACCGTCATGACGGATGGACGTGACCACGATTGGACAACCGTTCGGGATGGCTTGGGACGGACGATCCGCGAAATCGATCCACTCGGGGTTCCTTCGATAAGTTCGTATGACGCGATTGGTAACATGACCAAGAAGATCGACGCGCGACAATTCATCTCAACGATCAAATTCGATGCTCGGTCGATTCCGCTTGTTCATACGAAGGCTGTTGGACTACTCGAAGAGCAAACAAGTCGGTGGGAGTATGACTTGCTCGGACGACGAACCAAGGTCACCGATCCTCGCGATCCAAATGGAGTCTACTTTGCTACCCTATTCGAACTGGATGATCTCGGACGAACGATCCGAACGACTCGATCGGCTTCAACTCCGCAAACTACAAGTACACTTGTAAGCCCCGGTTTTTCAACAGGCCTCGTCGAGCAATCGTTCTATGATGCAGTTGGCAATATTACTCGCTCGATACCAGCAGGTGGTCCAGAGTATGCTGTTGCCTTTACTTTTGATCGTCGAAATCTGCTCACTGAAACAAAACGTCCAAGCGGGACGAGTAATGCGCCGCGAACGAGTATTGAAAAGCGTGAATATAACGATGCTGGTGATCTAACCGCAACCGTCGATGCTTTGGGGCATCGCGTCGAATTTGATTTTGATCCGATCGGTCGCATGACCGAAAGCCGTATCATCGTGGTTGGAAGCAGTTCGTTGGTAAGCACCAATACGTACATCAATGGTAACGGAGCAGACGTTTTCCGCGTCGAGCAGCGCGATGCACTTGGGAGCGTCAAGATGATCGCTCATTATGACGGATTGCAACGGGTGGTCCGCGAGGAATTGCGGGGCGATCCCGACCGGATCACGACCTTCGATCATGCCGGAAATGTAGTGGTCATCGAACAAGGTCGAAACCGATCGACTCTAGAGTATGATGCTCGCAATCATCTCGATTCCACGACCGACGCTCTCGATCGCAAAACACTGTTTAAATTCGACGCTCTTGGGAACATGTCGTCCAAGACCGATGCCGCTCAAAACCTGACTCAATGGGTTTACGATGGTTTGAATCGGAATATCGCCATAATGGATGCGCAAAGCCAATTCATTGAATACACGTACGATGCGTCTGACAATTTAACTAAAGTCCGCGACACATCTGGAAATGAGACTTTCTTTGAGTTCGATGGACTCAATCGGCAAGTGAGCGATCGCGAGGATGCCTTTGGAACCCGTACGATCAGCTTCGACGCTGCGGGAAATCGTGTTGCCACAACCGATCGCAACGGACGACGTCGTGAGTTCGTTTATGATTTTTCGAATCAACTCCGAAATGAAAAATGGTTGGATTCGCAACAGAATGTCGTCCACGCTTTCGCGTATGACGTCGATGCTGCCGGCCGATTAACTAGCACTTTCGATGACACGTCGCGATTGGATTTTGCCTACACGCCCGACGTGACGCGCCGACAGACGCAACAAAGCTTGACCTTGACAGGCTTGCCATCGATCATCGCGTCGTACTCGCCAGACCCGCTCGGTCGATCCTTGCAAACGTCGATGCAGTTGGATGCCAGCCCGATCTTGGTCACCAACATCTACGTGCGAGACAACGCCGTCGATCGCATCAAGAGCCTGCAACAATCGGGGAGCTTTGCCAGTACCAAGCAGATCGAGTTTCAATACGCCACCGACTTAAGCTATCGCATCTCGCAGATCACTCGCCGTGATCAAAATGGCAATGCGGTATCGACCAGTCAGACCAGCTACGACAATAGTGGTGCGATCGCTTCGATAACGCATACGGCGGCATCGTCGACCGTCGCTCCATTGACGTATACCTACAACGCGGTTGGCGATGTCAGGACACACGAGGACGCATACGGCAAGGCAACCTATGCTTATGATTCGCTGTTGCGGCTGACTGGGGTTGCCTACAACACGGCTACGAATCCGGAGTCGTTTACCTATGATGCGTCAGGGAATTTGACGAGCACCGCGAATAACCCAACGTTGACTGTTGGAACGCAGAATCGGTTATCGTCCGACGGCGCGCGTTCGTTTACTTACGATAACGAAGGTAACTTAACCCGCGTCGTCGATATTCAATCAGGGGCGACTCGCGATTTGACGTGGGACTACCGCAATCGTTTGATGTCGATCGTCGACCGGAATAGTCAAGGGCAAATCGTTCAGGAGATGACGTACCAATACGATTCCATGGATCGTCGCGTACGGCAAACCGTTGTGGTCAATGGCACCACTCTATCGGATGCCGTATACGGGATGGACGGCGACGATGTATTTATGGAGTTCCGAGTTTCGGGAGCGAACTTGACGCCGGAAGCTACATGGCTGCATGGCCCGATGACCGATCAAGTATTTGCGCAGGACTATGGTCCGAACGGATTTCAATGGATGCTGACGGATCGATTGGGATCGGTTCGCTATGTGGTCAGTTCCGGCGGATTGTTGCTCAATCAAATTCGCTATGATGCCTACGGACGGATCGTCGATCAAACGGTGCCGTCGACGCCCGGTATATTCTTCTTCACTGGCCGGCAGTTCGATGTCAGCTCGGGATTGTATTACTATCGAGCTCGATATTACGAACCGACGCTTGGCCGATTCATATCGGTCGACCCATCCGGTTTCGCTGGCGGTGACTCGAATCTCTATCGCTATGCGTTCAATAGCCCGCTCAATCATATCGATCCGACGGGATTGGCTGCGGAGCCCGGTTCCGATAGCTGGATGGCCAGTCAAAATACTCGAGGATCATTCCAGAATATCCGAGCTCAGGTATGGGGATCGAATACTGCTAATCCAATTCGCGGCACCGCTTTGGCATTCGGCGAAAACTATAAACAAAATATCCAAAATATCGATAAGGCAATCGGTCGAACATTCCGTGACATCGCAGGCATCGCTGCCCTTACCGCGTCATTGCCTGAGATAGCCGCCGGTGCGGTCCTTGGACGAAGTATTGATCAATCGCTGGCCCTCGCAAACTCGCATGGCATTCCCGCGTTGATGCGCGGGGTTGGTGCAGCGGGCGAAAGGGCGACGTCTTGGCTAGAAGAACAACAGCATAACTTTAACGCATTATCGAACATAGCTAACGATAATTTTAAGGATTCTGTTCGATCCAGCGATCCAATGTTTAGCGCGATTTCGTTTCTCATCGGAGAGGCAAGTCATGGAGTTGCCTTCCTGGGAAGTGCCACGATTGCCGTTGGAACCGGCTTTACCGAATTAGTCGCGATGCTTGGCGATTTATCGTCGATCGGTGCGCGATCGATCGGAATCGGAAGTGATCGCAACCAGCGAGGTTACTATTCGATGCTCGGAAAATCAGTCGAGCAACAAGGTGCTGTGATGACCGCCTACGCAGCCATCAACGCGATCTACAACGATATCACTAGTATTCCTGAAGCGATCGTGAAAGGCGATTCGGCAAAATTGGGAATGCTCGCCGGTAATTTCGAATTGATCAATATTCCAGGGGGTGTATTGAAGACTCTTTCGAACGTCGGAGGAATCGGCTTACGACTAGGCGCAGATCTGCTGAACACGATTAGAAAAGTTTCATCGGAAGGTGGCACCCTTCGACGGATTACTCTCGAACAAATCAAAGAGCTACATCGAGTCAGCCGAACGGCAGCAATCGCAGATGAGCTCGTAGCTAAAACCGGGAAGTCCGCCGATCGCGTTGACGTTGGCCAACGGGCACAAGCAGTCTCGAAGCAGGTCGTCGCTAAGAGTCGAGTCAATCCGCTGATCGACGCGCTCGAAAAAGCGCAAGCTGGCGAACACGAAATGATACGCATGTCGCACAATGTCGTCGAAGAGACGGTCCAACCCGGATCGGCACCATCCCTTGGAAAGATCGCTCAAGAAGAGCCTATGCTTCAGATGCCACCAGCCGATTTGGCGGAGCCGTGGAGTATTGATATGTTTGATCCCGATTTTGATAACCATTCGCTCGGCTCGACTTCCTCGGCGACGCATTCAATGGCATTGGGCGAGCCAATGACTCTTCTGATGGACGACGCATTCGGTATGGGCGGTGCGTTCGGCTCGATCGATTCCGTCGGAAAACCATCGATGCGCGTACAAAGCCCCGATGCGATCGCTCCCGGTTCCGCGTCTGCAGCTTCCACTTCAATAACACCTTCGGATAGGTCGTCGACCTCCATTTCAAGTGGTTCTACAAGCGGTACTAGGACGCATGGATCAACTGCGCCCGCGTCGTATTTTTCTCCTCCGACGACGGAACATTATTATCCACCGCTCAAAGGATCAAAACTCAAGCGATTTAGTGACACCCATTTCAACGCGAAGCGGCATGCGGACGCGAACCATAAAATTACTCGACTTTCGCCTGACGAACTGGAACGACATCGTATCGTAGTTGGAAACGATGGCTCTCTCTATTGGGCCCATAATAGCCAACCAATCAACACGCTCAATCGCGGATCTGTAAAGGGGCAAGTCGGTGGCGATAGCTTTATTTTCGTGATGGACGAGCATGGAAACCTTTATGGTCGTCAAAGGAATGAAGCCGTCGCCGCAATGGACTTTAAGCACTCGCAGTTCTTGGGATCTGACGTAAATGTAGTTGCCGCTGGTGAACTAGAAATTCGAAATGGTGTTCTACACGCGATCAGCGATGGCTCCGGCCATTTTGGAGTAAATCTCACCAAGAAGTACAGCGAATTTACTTCTAAGGACGTCGGAGCTCTCGACGTTGTGCTTCAAGGCCTGAAGGAACAGCAGCCGGCAAATTCATGGCTTGAGCTTGATGTTAAATACCTTGATGTCCACGAAGCCCGTACCTTTCCCGGTCCGGCACACGCGGCAAGCGATTTAAATGCTGCTGATCAAATTCACTTTCTCAAAGTCCCATACGATCACGCAAAAAACGTCAATCCGAATGTCAAACCACAAGCTGGCACTGAAGACGTTTTTATTGCCATGCATATCACCGGCGACGAAGACAGTATTTTCGGTATCTATTCAAAGGTTCGGGTTCCAAACTTTCCAGATATTGAACTATTGCGACTCTTATCACAGCCGATCTACGTCGGATTGAACCGGGAGCAACAAATTGCTCAATCGAATTTGCGTCAACTCACGTCAGGCAGCCAAGAGTTGGTTACGTGGGGTATTGCACGTTGGAAGCAGCTACTGGGATTGGATGACTCGCAATTGCCGCATGTCGAAGTTGTTTTAGATGATCTGCCGGCGGGGCAATTAGGCGAAGCTCGCATCTTGGACTTCGATGCCCGGCGCGGTGTGAAGCGTGCGGTCATCTCAATCGACGTCGATGCCGATCAGCTCGGATGGTTTGTCGATAAGACGCCCGATGACGCTTCTGAATGGCGTGATCCAACTCAAACAGCCCTTCGCGGTCAGTATGATCTTCAAACGACGATCATGCACGAACTGGGGCATCTCTTCGGATTCTCGTACGATTTTACCGGGTTCGCCGGGCGCGTTCATCAAAATGCTTCGGGCCAATCGGTGTTTGCCGGCATGCATGGCGAATATTCCCTAGCTGGCCGCTACAGCGAGTTGGATGCCGCTTTGTATCCCAATGCCCTAATGGCCGGTTCGCTAGCGTTAGGAGTTCGAAAGACACCGACACCAATCGACCTCGACATCCTTCGACAAGTTTGGCAATCCAACGATAGTCTTATCATCTCGCCGAGCCATACCAGTGCCGCTCGCCTCGAAGGAGCATCAGGAAAATTTGTCTTGCTGGCCGCCGGTGTGGCGCAAGCACTCGTCAAAGGCCCGTCGACCGGATTGGAAAACACGAGCTTCATCGTAGCTGATCCCAACGCGGCAAACTTTGGTTGGACGACTGTTGGCAACGTCCAGGTCGTTAATCAGACGCCGTTGCTCAGCGAAGCTAGCAACGTCTTCTTATCCGATCTTTCTCAGACCTTCAAAATGCAAAGGAATGTTAGCCAGCTTCGTTTCACGCTCGGCAATATTCAACTCGATGCCGGTGACTCGGTAGGCCCAGGCGACGCTATTGAAGTTGCGTTGCTCGATGCCATGACGACGACGTCTCGACTATCAGCCATGAGCGGTCTGACGGGGAGCGATGCGCTGCTGAGTATCCAAGCGGATGGTCGAGTGTTTGTCGCACCGGGGGTCTCGATTGCAGGACTCGTCAACAGCGGTGATGTACTCGATCTGACGCATTCGCTCGATGTGACGGTCGATGTTTCGACGATCCCAGACGGCGCGGTCAGTACGCTGTATGTCGATATGATAGGACTCGGCCCCGACGCCGGATCGCAAACGACCATTCAAGACATACGCTTCGTCCCGAAAGTAGCCACCAGTTGGCACAACGCCGACTTAGCTTCCGACGTCGATTTTGATGGCGACGTCAACGTGCTGGACGTGCTCGTCTCGATCAACGGCATCCGCCGCCGTAGTTTCCTTGGTCCGCAGCCAAACCAACTTCCCGCAATTACTGCAACTGTCGGTCCGGCTCCGTTTTATGACGTCAGCGACGATGGCTACTTGTCGCCAGTCGACGTGTTGATGGTCATCAACGAACTGCGACGGCGATCGCGAGCGACTTCAGGATCAGGTGAAGGTGAAGGATTTGCTGAGCCTTCGCGTCTAGCATCCGTCGATGCTTATTGGAGCGACTATGGAAGCGCTCAGTAATGGGCGTTGTTCGCTCTGTGAACGGCGAATACCGCAAGGATAAGTCCAAAAATGAGGCGGAACTACAAACTCGCTAAAGGCCGAACTGCGAACGCGATGGGACAAGTCTCTATTTTCCGGATTCGCCCAAGGTCTTAAGAGGTCGATCGGCGATGAGCCACACAAAATGGTGTTCCTGTGACTTTTCGATCACCATTTTTTGTAACTCGGCCTTCTTAGGATATTCGATCAACAGTACCGGCTTGTTGTCTTTGACGAGCGACTCGACATCCTTAAGTCGACTCTTCGATTCACTTGGGCGTTGAGTACGGTTGCCGTTGGTGAAAACATCTTCCATACCGATACCTGAAATGATCGTCCGATAGTTCGGATCGGCGAGCAATTGCGAGCCGTTCTGAGGGATCAGCAATCGCGATGCTTCCGTTTTACGCAATCGTTCGCCGATTTTCGTCACCCATGAAACCATGTCGGCTCGAAAGGTTTTACCAGTCTCATCATTTCGGCGATCGTCGATCCAATCGTTGCCATCGAATTCGAAGGTCTCGAAGGCATCGACAATATCTAGATACGCACCGTCAAAGCCTTGCTCGGCAATTCGGTCGATCTCGGCCAAAATGATCGACTGCCATTCCTTGTGCCAATATCGAACGCGATAGTTTCCGTCCCAGTCTGGGTTCTCCGCCATTAAAAACTCGGGAGCCCCAGGATCAGGTTTTCCATCGCCATCGACATCCCATGACTTCTTCCAATAACTTCGATAGTCTTCGGCTTCACCGATTGAAAGATAGGCTAATACTCGACGACCCGATTTTCCAGCCAGAATTGCATCGAGGTCGGCTTTCGACCAGCGTCCGTTTTCTTCGCTTGTATACGCCGCATCGATGACAATCCAATCGCGATCGCAGGCTGCTAATTCGCGAACCGCGTCGGGTTTCGTTTTCCATCGCGAGTCCGCTTGCAAGACGTAAGCAAACGACGTCGGATCACTGGCTGATTCCACGGCTTGGGCAGGTAAAGCTGTCAACGTATTCGATACCAAACCAATGACGGCCATCAAGACGCAACGCCCCATGAGTGAGCGAAGTGCAGATTTGTGTACAGCCATATATCAATGTCTTTCCACTGAAGGAATCGCGTAGTCACGTCGAAGTCGTATTCTCTGCGTACTATACCATGTTGTCAGTCGCTGGACCGCCGACAGTGACACGGCCGTACCCAATAGCGAACAAGTTTTGCTGGTGGGTGGCGATCAGCGAAAACTGGGCGGCAATGTCCCGACTGGACATCAAGGTGGTGCACTGCATTTCGGAAAGGATGGAAAAATCTACATCGCCATCGGCGAGCAAACCGCTGGGATACCTTCACAGCGTTTGGATACTTTTCAGGGCAAGTTACTACGTATCAACGCCGATGGGACGATTCCAATCGACAATCCATTCTTAGATAACGCCCAAGGTAAATACCAAGCTATCTGAGCTTATGGATTGCGAAACCCCTTCACCTTTGCGTTTCAACCTTCGACTGGTGAACTATTTATCAATGATGTCGGAGGCGTTTACGAAGAGTTCGATCGAGGTCAACGTGGGGCAAATTATGGCTGGCCGGTCGTCGAACATGGTCCGAATGACGACCGTCGATTTGTCGGGCCGATTCGAGCCGCTGATTCGGTAAAAGAATACGCCGAGTTCGCCAGTGGCTTCCGTCGTCCGGTCGATATTCGGTTTGCGAACGACGGATCGCTCTATGTTTTGCTGCGCAATGCCTGGGTTGTCGATAGCAAGTTTCAGAACGGAACCAGCAGATTGCTCTGAATCCGATTTCGTGCTCCTTGACGTTGGCTGGATGAAATTGCATCTAGCGATGGCATCGCATCAGTTTGCCGCGATGACTTGGATAACCAAGCCACTAGAATCATGGAGCGATACCAAGGTTTCCTTACCCACGACCTTATCGATTCCAGCTTCAACTAATTTGGCCGCCAGTTCCGTAGCATTAAAATTCTTACAAGCTAGACAGAAATGATTCATCGCGGCCTTGGGGCCTTTCCTTAACTCCATGAAGCCGCGACCAACGGCCAGGACACAACGTTTTGATTCTTCGTCCTTGATGACGTTCAAACCAAACATCTCGGTGTAAAAATCTCTCGACCTTTTGACATCCGTTACCATCAGCGAAAGATGGTGAATGGAAACGGTTTCAAGTAAACCTTTTTTCGCTTGTGTAAGCTGTGCGGAATCGACACGTTGATAACCATGTCCGATCTCTTGTATTTGAACGTTGAGTCCGTCTGGATCCCGGATATGTAAATTATTTCCGCCCATTTTAAAGGGTTTGAGATCAAGCATACTGAGCATTCGAAAAACGACTTCGGGCTCAAAATCCTGAATCCCTAGACAAAAATGATTCAGGCCCGCCTTTTCGGCCTCGCCAAGGTTCATAAAACCTTTCTCGAAATGGAGGAAGGTATCGCGAACCGTCCTGCCGTGAGAAATATTGGTCATTCCAAAATTTGATTCGTAAAACCCGATCGCCTGATCGCGATTGGGTGTATCGAGAGCGATGTGATTGAACTCGACCGCTTTAAAGACGCTCTTGGCTTTTGTCGCACCCGGTTTCGAGGTTTCTTGCGCGGCTGCTAACGGGGCGACCAAGGCGGACGCCATTACGCATTGAGCGGATTCTTGAAGAAAGCTTCGCCGCGAATATCCTTGGCTATTCGTAGAATTCGTTGCCATTGCAAGTTCACTTTTCGACTTGGATTTGTGATGAGGAGTTTTTTAAAAGGAGCGACTCGGATCGCGAGAAGCATTATACCTTTAACCTCGCCCGGGATTGAAAGTTTCGCTCGATGTCGCGTCCGGTTTCCCAGCAATTCGAGCGAACCGGTGCTAACGCACTCCGGCTGATGAATAATCCAGGCTAGCGCCGTCGGCTCGCGAAATTAGCCAAGCGGGCGCTAGGCAAACAGCTCGGTGACGGCATGGGCTTTGACAAGTTCTCGCGGCTGATTCAGATGGTTGTAGACAATGGTTTCTGGATCGATTCCGAAAGCGTGATAAATCGAGGCCAATAGCTGACCCGGATGGACTGGATCGTCGGTCGGTGCGCTGGCGGTTTTGTCGCTCTTGCCGTGGACGTACCCCTTCTTGATCCCGGCACCCGCAATGACAGCAGTGTAACAATACGGCCAGTGGTCGCGACCATCGGCCGAGTTGTTGTTGCCGCTGGTACTGACGCCGCGTTGTGGTGAACGTCCGAACTCGCCAACGGCTACCACCAGCGTATCGTCGAGCAGGCCACGTTGATCGAGATCTTCAATAAGCGTCGAAAGACCCGCGTCGAGCATCGGACCGGATTGATTCTTCATCCGTTGCGATAACCCAACGTGATGGTCCCACGAATGATTATCGCTATTGGCTACTTTCGGCCAGATCACTTCGACAACCCGTGTGCCAGCTTCGACCAAGCGTCGAGCCAACAAGCAGCTTTGTCCGAAGGTGTTGCGACCGTAAGCATCGCGTAAAATTTCGGACTCTCCGGAAATATCAAAGGCTTCTCGAGCTCGACCTGAGGTTACCAACGAGAGGGCTTGCGAAAAATAGGTATCGAGCTGTTGATTCTCGACGGCCGCGTTGATGGTCGGCATCTGCTTGTTGATCAAATCGCGCAATGCAGCCCGTCGCTCTAGCCGGACGGCGAAGACTTCGGGTTGCAACTGAAGATCGCTGACTTGGACCTTGTCCATTTTCTTCATATCCATGTCGTCGCCCTCAGGATACAACGTGTATGGATCGAAAGCCTTTCCTAGAAAGCCAGCCGAGCCACCTTTGCCAACGACATTCGATTCTTGCAATGGGCGCGGCAGCATGACAAACGGCAGCATCGGTTCATCGACAGGTCGAAGGCGAATGATGTTGGAACCCAGATTCGGAAAGTCCTTTGGTGACGGCGGTTCAAGCTGTCCCGATGGACTAACTTTGTCCGTCGTGTAACCGGTCATCATCTGGTAGATCGCAGCGGTATGATTGAACAAGCCATTGGGAGTGTAGCTCATCGATCGAATCATCGTGAAGCGATCGTTGACCTTGCTCAGCTTAGGCAGGTTTTCCGTAAACTTGACGCCAGGAATCTTCGTGGAAATCGGCTCGAAAACCGACTTGACGTTGTCGGGCACATTTTCTTTCGGGTCCCAAAGGTCGAGATGACTCGGTCCGCCTTGCAAATAGACGAGGATCAATCGTTTGGCTTTGTTCCATCCCGGACCGCCGGTCGACGACTCGCCTTGAGCTGCTTTTAATCGCAATAGATTTGCAAGCGACAGGCCGGCAACTCCCGTCCCGCCGATTCGCATAACGTCTCGGCGCGACACGCGGATATGAGCATCGCAAACATCTTTTCCAAGCTCACCAATTATTCGCCACATCATCACACCTCATTGTTTAGTGATTGAACAAAAACGCAGGACTATTAATCAAGGCCCAACTGATATCTTCGGCAGCCGTCACTCGAGCATGTTCGCTCTGTGACTGACTTTCATTTACATCTGACCGCAGTCGTACTAGTTTGACATCATCTTGAACGGGTTGCTTCAATTTTTCGATACGACTTCGAAGCTGCACAACTAACTCGTCTTCAGGTAGCGGTTGTTTTTCGACCGCCAGTGTAGCTCGCAATTTGTTAAGTTCGGGTGACGAAGTTTTGAAATAGTTCAAGCCAGCTTCCTGCGAATCTTTGCTTCGCTGAGCTGCCGGTGTATTGGCGAGGAGATTCAACGATTCGGAAAGCCCAAGCGATGCCTCGACTGGGGTATCCGAGACAGCCAAGCGGAACCGACCTAAGCGTAGTTTATCGCCTTTATGCTGCTGGTGAATCTCCCAATGCAGTATTTCGTCCGTTTTCAGTTCGAGCGGTGCTTCGAGTTCGAATACGGCCCAATGGTCGACACCGCCTGCACCAGCGACCGCCCACCCCGATTGATCGATAGCATTTCCGTTAATCGCAGCTTCGGCTGAAAAACTTGGCTGGTCAAAATCGGTAAAACCTTTGGTAAGTTTTATTTTTCGCATGTCGTCCGTTTTACCAAGCTTGGTTACATACAGCTCTAGTTCGGTGACGACAAAGTTACCGTTATTCGATAAACCAGGTCCCGATGTCGGCAGCGTTGCATCGGCTAAGGCTTCCAATCGAATCGCCGTTATTGGGCTTCGCGGTGCAAGTGAATCGATCTTGTAGATCCCCTTCGCGCCTTTACCCGTTGCAAGGATCGATCGATCTGCTTTTTGTTCGAACTTCGTGCCTGCTGGACCGTCCGATGCGATTGCCGGTAACAAATGCCAAAGCACTTTATTGTTCTTCTCTTTTAAGAAGGCTTCGAACTTTCCTGGCAACGTCTTTTCAAAAGCTGCGATCGACTTCGTTGATTTGCTAACTCGATCCAAACGAGCCGTTTCATCGGCATCACGCTTAGGTTTGATTTCAGCTTCGCGCTCGATAAACTTGGCTTCGGAATCGACAAGTTCTGCTTGCGTAATCGCTTCTCGTTTTGGCTTTTCCTCTAACCACCACGCTTCTTTCTCTTCTAAGCGTTTGGCTAACTCTTGGTGATCGTTTTTGATTTCTTTGAAGACCGTCGTCGATGCCACTAGCTCTTCAGCAGTCGCATGTCGATTCAAGATGCGAAGAAACAACTCGTCGATCAAAGCATTGTTATCGGTCGCCTTTTTAGCCAAACTTTGGATCGAATTTTTATCATTCGAGATGGCTGCACCGAGCGTTGGGCCACTTACCAACGCCATAATGGAACCCAATCGAAGTTCGCTCGATCGTTCGCATTCGCAAGCGCTCTCGCGAGCCGGTCGACCTAAGTTATTGAGGAAACCGTCCTTCAATCCCGAGTCGGCATCGGCTAGCGACGCTGACCGCATTCCAACAGGCGAACCCGGTAGACTCGATGGCGTGCCGGTGACTTGATGGATCGCGTCGAAGAGAACTTCCGCAGGCAATCGCCTTGGCATCGCGTGCGAGTAGTTTCGTTGGTCATCGATATTCCATTCGTTGCTCTCAATCGAGAGTTGGTAGACTCGCGAATTGCAAATCGATCGCATTAATTTCCGGACGTCAAAGTTGCTTGCAATGAACTCGTGTTCAAGATGTTCAAGCAGTTCGGGGATACTTGCGGGATTGCCAGCACGTATGTCGTCGATCGGCTCGATGAGCCCTTTGCCGAGTAAATATCCCCACATTCGATTGACATAGCTGCGCGCGAAATACGGATTGTCGGGACTGGTCAACCAAGCCGCAAATTCATCGCGTCGAGAGCGATTCGCTTCGGCGGGATAGTCGCACTCGAACGGAAACTGAGGCTGGACGACAGCTCCCGTTTTTTGGTGTTTCATTTCGCCTTCACCAGAATCCGTTACTTCTTCATATAGCGGCTTGGCACCTTCGACGGCTGTCCCGCCAATCGTCGCGTCGCCCGACTCTTTATCCTTTTTCAATGCAACTTGCGAAAAGTAGGAAGCGGTTTGATAGTATTGGTCTTGCGTCCAACGTTCGAACGGATGGTCATGACACTTATTGCAATTGAATCGTACGCCAAGAAAGAGGTGCGTCGTATTCTCGAGCGCTTCCTCGGGTGTTCTCAAGATCTTGAAGTACGATGCAGCTGGGTTTTCTCGATTCGAACCGCTGGCAGTGATGATCTCGTGGACAAACTCATTGTACGGTTTGTTGTTGGCAATACTTTCATGAACCCAATCGCGAAACTTTGTCGCTCCTTCTTTTCCAAGAAACTTCGAATTCACCATCAACAAGTCCGACCATTTACTTGTCCAGTGTTCGTTGAAGGCGGTGCTGCTGAGCAGCTCATCGACGACGCGTTCACGCTTAGCCGTCGTCACACTCGTGTCAGCTAAGAACGCTCGTACTTGATCTGCCGTAGGCGGTAGTCCTGCCAAGTCGAGGTAAACTCGGCGCAAGAAGGCATCGTCGGTACATAAACCTGACGGCTTAATCTTCATCCGCTCCCATTTTTCAGCAACGAGCTTATCGATCGTGCTATCCAGCTTCGGTTCTTCCCAAACAAAGTCATCCCGCTTGCCCATCACGGTCAAGGTCGTGGCCGCATAGGCACCTTCGAATCGAGCTAAAATCGGAGCTTCTCCGCGACGGATAGCGGAAATGCGATCGCCATCGACAAGCGTCGCTACATCGGTGTTACCGCTTTCGACGAAAGCATCGCGAGTGACATCGCGGCTAGTTCCATCAACATAAGTTGCCACCACGCGAATCTGTTGCTTGGCCCCAACTTCGTCGACAACCGGATTGAGTGGAAAGACCTCAATCTTTGCGACTCGAGGCGTCTGCATATTCAATTGGGCTCCGTCTGCAATCCAGGTTCGAAGTACTTTCGTTCGAACTTCATCTTCCTTGAGCAACTGTCCGCCAACGTGAGGGACCAGACCGAGCGGTTTGGTCATCATCAAACTATCCAGTGGCGACGCAGGGTTAAAGCGTCGGCCCGCTAAATCGTCCGTTAAGGCACGGATATCGTAAACAGGATCATAGCCACGCAACGAGAGTTTGAAACCGTTCTTTCCGGCCTGTGCACCGTGACAGGTTCCCGAATTGCAACCTAGTCGCGACAAGACCGGTGCAACATCGCGAACGAAATCGACCGAATCAGCCTCGCTCGACCGAATCGATGCGACTAGAGTCTTGCGATGAGACCCAATTTGAACGTTGATTTTCGTTTTGCCGGCACCGTTTTGCGGTTGAACCCAACCGCGAGGACTTACGATTGCTATTTCCGGTGCGCTACTGGAATATTGGACTTGGTCCGTGACATCGACCAATCGACCATCGGTCGTTTCAGCCGTCACTAAAAGCTGAACCGAGTCGCTCCAATGGGTAATATTGATTTGAGCAGGTTCGACGACAATCTTGACAATCTTCGATAAATCCAATTGAGTTGCTGTTGATTCGCTATCGTTGCTCAAATCGGTTTTCGACGTATTGGAAGCAGAAGGCGACTTCGCAATACTAGTTGGCGAAGAAGCCTTCGAACTTGGAGCTTCGTTTTCGCGATTATTCGGGGGGGTGACTTCGAAGTTAGCGATTTCTTTTTTATCACTGATCGACCAGACACGGACGCGGCCATCGGATCCCGAAGCCGCTAAGTTTCCTCGAGCATCAAACGCGATAGCATAAATTGAGCATTGATCGATTTCCCATTTTCCAAGTTCGGCAGGCTTCTTCGATAAAAACTCGGCGATCTTTTCTACTTCCTTGGCCGTTCGAGATATCGCTCGCTTCGCTTGGATTGCCTTGATGTCATCTGGTATCTGAGCATCGAAATCATAAGCCCAAACTTGGACTAGGCTCTTCCCATCGAGCACCGCTGCTGCGGCGAGCTGATTGCCGTCAGAAGTGATCGCAACCGAGTAGATCCGGCCAGGCATGGTGTCGAATTGTCGAATGAGGTTCGAATCGTCACCGATCACACGGGCTGTTTCGCGAAAGACACGATAGACTCGCGGTGTTCCGTCAGAGCCACCGACGAAAATCTCGTCGCGTTGTGGATGACGCGCTAAAGCTTGAATGCCGCCCTTCAACGCACCAGGGGTAATCGACGTAACGTTATCGACGAATCGCTCCGTTGCAACTTCCGTTAACTTGACCGACATGTCTCGACCGCCCGACAAGAGATGCTTGCCGTCGGCAGTGAACACGGTTGCGCGCGGCCAATCTTCGTGCGCCCGCTGAAAAAATTTCTGGTCACCCGATTCAGCGTCGAAAGCGCGAACGGTATTATCTGCCAGTCCAACGGAAATGAGTTGTGAATCGGGAGACCAATTCAACCCAAATAGAGTGTCTGTTCCGATCGCTTGGCTTCGAAACATCGATCCGTCGGCGACATTCCAGAGTTGCATCTCGCCGCTGATACCGGGCTGTCCGGCGGCGACTGCCAAGTACTTACCATTGGGGGAGTACTTGACGGTTTCTAGTCGAGGACTGAGTCCGATAAGTCGATTGGAAAGTTTCCAGCTCGACGTATCGAAGATAAGTGCTTCGTGAAAACCTGCGATCGCAAGCTGCTTGCCGTCCGGTGAAAAATCGATGGAAGCAACCAAAGGCGGGCGAACGTAACTCGGCGGTGACTCGACAGAGTACGAAGTAACAGCAGTCGAATCGTTGACCGCACCCGCATCAATCCATTGCCGAATCAACTCGATTTCTTCAGTCTTGAGTGGCGGGCGTTTCTTTGGCATCTCCGCCTTGCCATCGACAGGCGTGATCTCTTGGAGCAAATGACTTTCACTCGATTTGTTAGGCACGATGGCTGGCTCCGTCGACTCGCCGCCGCGTATCATCGCAGCAAAGTCGGTCATCCTATAGTCGCCTTGCTTGAGAGCGCCTTGATGACAGCCAAAGCAATTGGCTCGGAAAATCGGAAGAATGTCTCGCTGGAAACTTACAGGTCGATCGGATTCCAACGCCTCAATCGATCCCGAGGCAGCCAGGAACATCGAAGCGAGTGCGATGAAGCGAATAGTCAAAACGCGTCGTGCGGTTTCAGAAGCAAGCATTTCGAAAAGACCTCTCCAAACGATTGCGATCGGTTTGAGTGAGTATTTCAAGGTGGGATTTTGATTGGGGAACGAACTATCCCCTATTGTCACCGAAAATCGCCGCAGCGTCTTGTGAATTCTCCGCATCTTATTGTAAAAAAGCCGCATTCGTGAGCCGACCGCGCTAGCGACTGTCCTAAGTTCGACCCCCATGGCCTTGAGCCATGGGTGAAGGAGCTTAGCAGCTAAAACAAAAGCCACGCCGCTCCCCCATTCCCCGCATCCCACCGCCTCCGGCGGCGGGATGCGGGGAATGGGGGAGGTACTTTCGCCTACGCTCGTTAGCTACTTAATCTTATTCACCAACCAGACAAGCTGGTTGGGGTCTAATAACCGAACTTAGGACAGTCGAACTAGCTGCGGGCCAAATGCAGGAGGCTCTGTCATAAAACGGCTGCGGCTAGCGCCTTCGGCTCACAATTCTAGGCTAACGATCCGTTGACGTTCGTATAACTAACGCCAATCGCCAGAAAGACTAAAAGCGGCCCAATAGAATGGGTGATTGAAATCGTTGACCGCAGCGTTGGATGTATTCGAATTTGCCGGACGTACGATGGCTTGCGGGAGATCGACAATGGCTGCTCGAAGTTGTTCCGCGGTCGGATCACGCTGACTCTTACCCAACATATACAGTTGAGCATCGCGAAAAGCTTCGAGTTTATCAAGCTTTCGCTGCCAAAGATTTTCGTAGAAGCGATCCATCAAGAGCCTCGTCCCGAGATCGCTCACGTTCCACAAACTAGTGATCGTCGATCGAGCCCCGGATACTTGAAATGCACGTTGAAGGCCGAGTGTTCCTTCGCCGGCAGCGGATTTGCCAAGTCCGGTTTCACAAGCCGAAAGCACGATCAATTCGACTTTCTCAAGCGGCATCGTCGAAATTTCGTCCGCCGTCAAGATACCGTCGTCGACATCGCTTTCACGCCCTGGAGCATTGGCTCCGGACATAGCGAGCCCTGATTGCAAGCCAGCGGGAACGCCTCGCCAATTTCGCGACAGCATTGGCAGCTCGGCCGCTGACGCAACCGTCGACTCGGCATTCATGATCCTTGCGTCGGCAAAAAAACCGTGGGTTGCTAAATGCACATGCGTAAAGCCGGGAGCCGATTGTCGAAACGCCGCTTCACTCGCATTGGCTTTGGTCAACCTTTGAACCGCACCTTTATCAGGACGAAACGCATCGTTGAATAGCTCTTCGATCCGATCGATTTCTCGGGCTGTTTCCTGAAGCGGACCAAATCGCCGAGTCCCTAATACTCGATTCGTCGTGGCTCGCTTTTCCGAAATCGGTGAAGCCTCGACGGGCTCCGCGGATTTCGATTCATACTCGACATCGCCAAGAGTCAGCAACGTTCGTTCGCCTTCGGTCGCCAGCGACTTTTCTAGGATGGCTGGCAGCAGTTGAGGAACCGGAAGCATGGCAATCTTTCGCTCTTCGATCAGATATCGATCGCGGTCTCGGCCAGGGAAAGCGGCAAACGGAATCCTTCCCAGCAAACCATCGGTTGAAATCAGAACCGTCGATTTATCTGGCAAGAAAACTTCTAGCGGTTCCCAAATGAGCGATTTCAATTGAAGTGCAGCAGAACTCACCAACGCACGGGCTTGTATATCAGATCGCCATTCTTCGATAGCCGCTTCGATCGGTTCGGTAGGGCCGAGGTCGAGTATTCGAGCCGAGTCTTGTGGTGCGACCACAAAGGCAATCAGTCGCGATGTCGTTGAACGGATGATTAAATAGTCGACCATCACCGCATTCTTCGGCAGACTGGCTTGAAAGCGTTGGAAGGACATCGACTTCTGATCGTGATCCATGCGCTGTGAAACCAGTCGCGTCATTTCGCGTTGTATCGATTCCTTTTCTTCATTGGCCTGTTGAACATCCTTCTTCCACGACTCGATCGATGCTGGATCTTCGGGAACCGAATTCGAAAGTTTGGAAAGTTTGATCGTGGCCTTCTGAAGCTGCTCGAAAAAATCGGCCCCGTCCTCGGAGTCGACAAGTTGCCGGATCTGCCGCTGGCGAACCAAGACGCTTCCCTTCCACCCAAAAACTTGCTGGTAGGCTTTATTGACCATCGCATCGGTTCGATCGCTCCCCGCGTCGACCAAGCAACTCACATAATTGTCCAATTGGTATTTAAGGCTGGTGCTGAGCGCAATTTGCTGACGCTCGGATTGAATCGCCGAACTTCGATTCAATGCTTCGCGCGTCTTGATGATCGCTCGCTCGTATAGCCGGCTTGCTTCTTCAAACGCTCGATTGGCTTGAAGGCATTTGGCGAGATTATTGAGCAGCACGCCTTGGTATTTTTCGAGCGGATTGTCATAATTTGGCTCGGTCGACAATTGCAATGCCAATCGAAATTGCTCTTCCGCTTCTTGGAAGTCGTTCATCCCCTGCGCCGACTTGCCGATCACCGTAAATGCTAAGGCTTGATTCGAGCTTGTCGCGGCACCGAGTTCGTTCAATTTCCGCAATGCTTCCTTGGCCGTTTCATGGGCCTGGTCGTATTCGCCAGACTTGTACAGCAACCAAGCAAAACGAATCTTCGCCACCCAGAACTCAGCTTTCTCTCGCCCTATCGCTTGTTCATCCAGCGACAATGAAACTTCAAAATACTTTTTTGAAGCTTCCAATTCTCCAAGCTCCAACAATATCAAAGCAAGCGTCTGGTAGTTCGTCGCCGCATTCTCGCCACTAACGACGCCTAACCCTTTATTCACGTCAAGCGACTCGATCACCAAATCCTTGGCCGTAAGGAAGTCGCCATGCATGTACGCAAGCGTCCCGAGTTCGAGCAAAACAATCGCATACATTTCAGATTTTTCAAAGTGTAATGATTTGAGCAAGTGTTGCAACTTCCTCAGTATTTGCTCGACACCCGCATGATCGGTTTGACGGTAGAGCAGTGAGGAGAATCCTCGGAGGACAAATAGATAATCTGGTTGATCGTCGAAGATCGTGTTCCATACTTGCTGGCGACGCGACATTTCCATCGGTCCCTCACGGAGCGATTCCAATAGGTGTGCGACATCGAGCATCGTCTTTAAAAGTTCAGGATGGTTCGCATCGAGGGCTTTTGTTCGCAACTCTAATGCCAATTTGACCAGCTCGATCGCCTTCTGCGGTTGATGGTTTGCGATTGCCGTATCGACTTGGAGATAGATTTGCGATGCACTTGCCAACGGGTCTTTCTTTTCCGGGCTAAGCGACTGCAAATTTGAAGACGCGTTAAAGGCAAGTTGAGCATCCCAAGTTTGTGGGCTTTGATTGCCGTAGATTGCCTCGCAATGAATTCGAGCTCGATCCAAATAGAGTCGGCAGGCGTCGAAATCTTGTAGGGCAGTCGACAAGAGCACGAGGTTTGCTAAACGTATCAATTGCGATTCATCGTTTAGTCCATGCTCGATCAGCTCCGATTGATATTCAGCTTTCTGCGTCTGAAACATCGTTCGAATCGCCGTGATGTCGGTCGGACTTTGAATGCCTTGCTCGGTCTGCCCGAAAAGGTGCGGGTTGCACAGGAGCCATGGGAGGATTAATAGCCGTCCGAATTTTGCGATGTTTGTTTGCATTAGCAATCGCTCGATGTTTTATCGCGTAAACGGTGCTTGAACCGGAAACGCTACGGCGGTCATCTGTTGCTGTTCGCCTTCGATGGAAGCTTGAAGTTTATCGAGAGTATTGGAAAGCTCGGGTGGAGCAATGTCAACGATTGCAGCGCGTTCTTGATCCGGTAGCGGCCGAAGCGATAAACTTCCATCGACAAACTGCCAGACACCCGATCGCTGACACTTTGTCCAAAGCGACGACAGATTTCGTAGGCGATTCCACTCGCTAAAGCTCGGCAAACTCTTCGAGGATTCCACAACGAGATAGACTTGCTGGCCGCTGCCGTCCGTCAATGGAATAAACGAGGTACCTCTGCTGGGAATCGTGAGCGAGTCGATCGATTCGGGTTTTGCATCGCTGCTTGCCGGATGGAGCAACTGGACGTTCCAGTCTAAGTCCTCGGTAGGGTTCAAGGCGATCACGTAGCAATATCGCGGCTTGGCAAATTGAATCGAAAGCTTTACTAAGTCGCCAAGTTTGGCGCTATCGATCTGCTGCCCAATATATCCGCGACGCTGCAAGTCGGTTTCCGATCGCTTTTGAATAACCTCGACAGCAATCGACGTATTCGTCGACTGAACGCTAACGGTACGATCGTTGGTCACGACGGTTTTGGGTCGACTGTTCGTCAAAAACATCGAGCCTATGCCGATCAACAATCCGATCGCGCCGGCAGCGACTCCCCATGACTTTATCCATGGCGATGATGGTCGATTGCCATCGGACGCTTCTGCGATACTTCGATGGAGTTGCTTCATGTCGACGAACGACCGCATGTCCTTGAGCGTATCGACTTGCGGATAGATTTGGTTCAGTGCGTCCGTGACTTCAAGGGCGCTTTGCGGCCGCTTTTCTGGATCCTTGGCCATCAAGCGCGTGTAAAGTTCGACAAGTCCCTCGGGTAGATCATCGCGAATCGCTAGAAGGCTCGGTGCAGGCGACGACAAATGGGCTTTCATTTTTCGAGACACGGTTTTGGTATCGCTCGTCCCAAATGGCGGCTGACCACTGATCAAAAAATAGAGGGTGCAACCAAGGGCATAGAGATCGGCCCTTCCATCGGCTTCGGCGGCATTGGCCCATTGTTCCGGTGCCATATAGTCGGGCGTGCCCATCATCTGCTGTTGTAAAGTGAGTCCATCGGTTGCATCGGTCTCTGTATCGGTTGTCTGAATTCTTGCCAAGCCAAGATCGACAATCTTCACGGTCCCATCATGGGTCACCAAGATATTCGAAGGCTTTATGTCACGATGCACCAAACCAGCCGAATGAGCGACATGCAAACCTGCGGTCGTTTGTGCCAGGAGACTGCACGCCAATTGTGGTGTGCAAGTCCCCATCTTTTTGATCATCTTTTGAAGATCGATCCCTTCGACATATTCCATCGCAAGGTATTGGATACCGTTGATGTCACCAGCGTCAAAAGCCCGAACGATATTCGGATGATCGACTCGCCCGAGCGATCGCATTTCTCTTTCGAATCGCAGCACACGATCTCGATCCTTGGAAAATGCCTTCGGTAAAATTTTGAGAGCGACTTGCTTGCTTAACTTGACGTGCGTTGCGAGATAGACTGCTCCCATCCCACCGTGGCCAATCTCGCGATCGATTCGATACTGTCCAAACAAACTGCCGATCGACAAAGATTGAGGCGGACTCGAATCTGCGTTCGCTTCGTTTTGAGTAAGAACCGTAGAGACGGTATTGTCACCAGCCTGTCCTTCGGTGACGGGGCTGTGCGCGCTGCTGGACTCGAAGTCGACGTTGGATAGTTGGCGTGACAGGTGCGGAAATCTAGACGAATAGTCTGATCGTCGTACTTCTTGACCAGCGGATTGTCGCAATCGAATCTCGGCTTCGACAACGTCCTGCGAAATACTATCGAGCATCAACCATAAACCATTTTGACGCGCATAGTCTTCGATCGAAACTATATCTTCTTGGCGAACTTCTGGCTGGGCCAACAGGTGATTGTATTTAGAAAGGAGCCCAAACCAGCTTCCCCGAAAGGTATTATCTTCATTCTGCGATTCGGTTCGAGGGGCGGACTGACCCTCGATGTTTTGGCCAACCTCGGTCGGCAGTACCGTTCTTAGATCGTCCTCGTTATCAAGGCTCTCATGTTTCGTCATCGTTCTGATCCATCCAATGGGAGGCAAGCATCAGAAAAATCGGTTGTAGATAAAACGGCCCTCGCCATTAAATTCGTGATCTGCACCATTGCCGATCGGCGCGGCATATCCAAAACTGAAATTCGTCTTGTAATTGTACTCGAAATTCAGACCGAGGAGGCCATTGAGGATTTGAACATCCGAGCGAGGCGTTCCGTAGTTGATTCCGTTGGGAAAAAACAACTGATCTTCGGCATTGAGCGACCGATTCCAATGTAGCTCGGAAACGCAGGCAACGCCTGTGATTCCGCGTCCTCGTTCATGTGGTGATGTCCGACGGAGCCAGTATCCAGTCTGGATATCGAAGTACATGTAGTTCGAATCCTGAAGCGTCCCAAGTTTCACGAGCCGATCCTGAAGTATGTTCGGATTGAAGAAAACACTGTTCCCGTTCGTGTCGATATCGACCTGGCAAAAACCCTGAGTGTAGAATCGACCAGCACCTTGATACCATCCGACGAACGGAAGGATATGCACCGATTGGTTATCAATGTTGAGAATTCGTCGAGTTCCAAAAGCGTTCGATCTTACCGAAATATTGATATCATCGGCGGTTGGTAACGTCGCCGAACATCCGATCGAGATTGCGCTCTGCTCATCGCGATAAATCAATTGCTTGATCGCCATGTAAAGATTGCCAACTTCGTGATGCGTGACATCGGTTCCTTCGTTGAAGATATTGCTGCTGAGCGTCGTTGCCATGGGAAGTCGCATTTCGAACGAAGTCCATTCGCTACCGACAAGCGTCTCGAACCCCGGCGACCATCGCTTGACATCCAAACCGCCAGCTAAGGGTGTATTGTTGAAATACGAATAGTTGAGAAAGATTCGATTGCGCGGGATTGGACTAACGTTCTCTGCGATCTTCTGCCGTCCGTAAAGCGACGAGATGTTCGCCGGTAAGACCGTATTGCGATCGTAAAAATAGTTGACGTTGAAACGGTTATTGGCGCCCGTTGGCGTCGCAATACCGCTTCCAAACGTGAAGCCTTGAATTCCATCTTGCGAGGGGACGTAAGGTGTCGTACCGTTTATCGGTTCCGCGACGCCGACGCTTCCATCTGGCTTCGGAGCTCCCGCCGAGAACAAGGATGGAAACGTATCGTTCGGTAGAAGAAATCCAGTGGTACCGTTCCCTAAATCGATACCTTGCAAATTCGCATACGTGATCGGAATGACGAGCTTTTGAAGTCCATTCTGGCCGCCAAAAAAATCGCCGAAAATGTTCGTCGATCGAAATGCCGAACTCGATTGGTTGGTCGACGAGAATTGCGACAGCGAGCGCGGTGACGAAGGCGGGGTTCGCTGTCGAGAGAGGTCAAAATCAGTCGGGCCAGCCATGGACGAAGGCGAACGATACGGCGATGCAAGATTACCTTCGTTGTTTCCTACGCCCGACCCGATCGTGCCACGAACGCCTGACGAAAAAGCATTTTCTTGTGAGCCGTAGGCGCTAGCCTCGGGCGTTCTCGAAGTTCCTGGCGCTGCTTGGTTTTGCGACTGCGTTAAGCGAATCGAGCCGTCTGCTCGATATTCATCGGCGGATATCTCATTGGTGATCATCGTCGACGCAATAACGCTAGCTATTGGGTATGCTTTGAAGAATCGCCAGATCGGCATCGAGTCACCTTTAGTCCAAAATACAGCGCAAACAACTTGCAATTTGGCTTATCGTCATATTGCGTCTATCTTCTCCAATGCGACCTTAAAGAAATGTGTCGAGTCAATGGCGGGTACTCAAACCGGCATAAGGGGCAAATCCCGCGTCCGAGCGGGACGCCATGTCGGTAGAATTAATTACGCCCCCCAAGTTCCGCGTCCCAGCGGGCAACGCAATGCCATGACGTCCCACCGACATTGTGCCTCGATGGGGTAATTTTAAGGCGACACAATCAGAAATTGGCGCATGCTGATCGAGCAGTGCAATAAGCAACATCGAGGTAACTTCAAGGAGTATGTCGAAGTCCTGAGCGGCTTTACACGTACAATCGATGGCAAACTATCGCTTGACAGGTTGCCTTCGAAACTAAGCGACGGTCGTTCGAGATTGGATTCAGGCGATTACGGGCGAAGACCCCGGTCCCATTCCTGACAGGTATCGAGTCACCAATCGCCAAGAAGAGGGAGCTGCTGCTTTTGTGGCTATCCGCACTACTTCGGTGTTCTCAACCGACGCAGAATAAGGCTGTCAAAACGTCAGGAGTGCCCGCACGCTTGCTGGTTCAGGACACGCCCTCCTGAGTGGGCAAAGCGAGTGCTATTTCTGAGCTTCCGCCTTTGGAGTTGACGGCCAGCAAGGACGATTTAAAGCCGGAAAACGTTGCTCACAAGTTAGGAAACCAACGGCGATATCGACCGAGTTTCGAGGATCTGCCGTGCAAATCGAGACTTGGCGGCTTGCTAAATCACTACCGTCGAAAAGAAGCATGATATGTGGCGGTTGACATCATCAACACTCCGCGTAATTACATGACAAGTCGCGGGTTCAAATTAGTTGGCGGGGATTCGCGGCGATCGCCATAGCAAAGGGATGAACATGCCCGTCGACTTTTGGTATTCAAGGTATTGTTGGCCAAATCGTTCGATAAGCACTTGCTCTTTCTTGGGCGTACGAGCAACAAGTAGTAGCAATACAACAAGACTGGTGGTTCCTACCATAAGATTTGCCGTCATGACAAAAACTGCCGCCATGAGCAAAGCAGTCGTTGAGTAGTACGGATGGCGCACAAAACGATACGGTCCGTGATTAATCAAAACGGAATCCGCTCTTGTGATTACGGTGTCAGTGAGGTTGTTTCCTAAGGCAGCCAAGGTCCAAGCCATCAGAAACGCACCGATGAATGCAACGATAACGCTAAACCATCGTACAATCAGCCAAAACGGGAGAGAGGCCCAGGAAATCGACGACGGTTCGAGCAAATAGGCGATCGTACAGATCAAGAGCAATGCGGCCGACAATCGTAAAATGATTGCGGAGAGCAAACCTTCCCGTTCGTAAGTGATTTTCTCGCTGGACCGCGAAGCCTTTCGGCGAAAGAAAATGGCAATCGAAGTCGCCAGAAGAATGACGATCAGAAGGACGATACGAAATGGCGATTCAGTATGCAACCTATCTCATCCAGTTCTCGACTCAGGTGGAAATTGGATTCGATGCATTCGTCTCTCGACCAGCGTAAAGAAGCCAGTATGTCACGGGTATTACGAATGGCTCTTCCGCAGAATCTGTGGGGCAAAATTGACTATTTATCGTTACGAATAGAAAACCGAAGTTTCAACGGACACCCGTTTCGCATTGGATTTTTGAGGCATCACTCCGATGTCCAAAGTTGAAGAAAAACAACCCACCAGACGATCAGTCCGGCGGGTTGCCGAGCGCCTTTGGCGCATCGGAGAGCGAGATATTCCTCAGCGAGTTGCTTCCCAGCAGAGCCCGCTTCCGCTTCTCCCGGCACAACCATCAT